>ERZ650308.606-NODE-606-length-19489-cov-39.971905_pt1 | contig 19489 bp, 32 predicted proteins | sample MGYA00376244_ERZ650308 | MGnify/ENA primary metagenome ERZ650308 (study PRJEB26733, sample SAMN07839295) | wastewater metagenome | biome: small river; feature: stream; material: water | place: USA: North Carolina | collected 2016-04-26 ... | reverse complement strand
GCCGCTGTCAGGCTTACGTCGGTGACGACCTGATCGGCTACTCGCTGACGATCGCGCCGACGCCCGCCGGGGCCGCGCTCGCGGCGTGGGCTGAGGCATACGCACAGGACGCGCTCAGAACGCCCGTAGAGGCCGTCGAGAACGCCCAGCCGCAGGATCGCCTCGCTGGCTGGGCCGCGCGCCTCAAGGAACGCCGCGCGCTCTGGCGGCAGTACAAGGCCCGCGTCGGTCCCGGCGCCGAGGGCTGGCAGGTGGGCTTTTAACCGAAAGGATGGCGTCTTGAACAAGATCACGATCAACGGAGTGACGTATCAGACCGACGGTAGCGCGCAGATCGTCATCAACAACGGCACCGTGACCGTTGGCGGCAAGCACGTCGTCGGTGGGCTGAGCGGCGTTGTGCGGGTAGAGTGGGCGGGGCCGCTGGCGAGCCTCCAGAGCGATGCCTCTGTGATCTGCGGCGACGTGAGCGGCGACGTGGATGCGGGTGGCTCGGTGCAGAGCCACAACGTCAACGGGTCCGTGTCGGCGGGCGGGTCGGTCAACTGCGGCGCCGTGGGTGGCAAGGTCCGCGCTGGCGGTAGCGTCAATTGCCGATGAGGCTCATCGAGGCGTGCGCGGGGTCCGCCGCGGTGACGCTCGCGGTCGTCGGTGGCAAACTGCCGCTGTACTACCGCGGCGGCAAGCGGAGGCACGCGCGGCAGATCGCGTCGGTGCTGCAGGGGCTGGCCGTCGATATGGGCGCGCAGGGCTTCACCAACTACGTCCTCAACGAGCCGGGCATGTTCGGCACGTTCTGGGCGTTGACGAGGTGCTTACCGTTCCGCCGCCAGCTCGTCGCGGAGCTGCGGACGATGCACGAGGGCTCGCTGGGCTTCACCGCGCGCGAACTGTGGGGGCTGTTAGCGGCTGCGCCGGTGCCCACGGGCATCACCCAGCGCGTCGCCGCCTGGGTGGCGCTGCAGCGGCACTCCTACGCGGGGCGGCCCGTCGAGATCGCGCCGCCGGACCCTAAGCGAGACGCCTGCGACCAACGCGAGCGCTGGCGCACGTCGGGCTTCATCGGCGCTGCCGCCGACCGCGGGGCGCAGCGCGACCGGGCGCTCGCGGCAGGCAACGCCGACGCGCGCCGCTGGGCCAAGTCGTCGCCGACGCTGGCGGACCTCGCCGCCGCCATCGAGGCGCTACCGCAGGCGCTCCTGAGGCCGCAGGACGGCGGCGCCATGCTGACGACGCGCATCGACGCCCGCCGCCTGCACCTCGCGCTCCTGGACGCGCCCAGCGTCGTCTACATCGACCCGCCTTACGCCGGGACGAGTTGTGGGTATGCGGCATCGCTGAGCCGCGCCAACGTGCTGACGATCGCGCACCACTTCATCTCTCGTGGCTACCCCGTCGTCGTGAGCGAGGCGGAGCCGCTACCGGCGCTCGACTGTGCCATCGAGCACCGCCAGCTCGCCGGACCCACTGGCGGAGGCCGCACCGCCAGCAAACAGCAGGCGGAGTGGTTGACCATCTATCGCCCGACGGAGCGCAGTCCGTGATCGTCACTTACGCCATTCATGCCTTCCGCGGCACCGAGACGCTGTTCACCCAAGGAATGTGTATCGCGCCGTCGCTGTCAGCAGCGGAGAGCATTGCGCGCGATGTGGCGCTGCGCCGGTATCCATCCGCTGAGGGCTACTTCAACCACTCCACGCACCTGCTGGCCGTGCCTGACGAGTGGTTGCCGGCGGTAGCGGTGACGCCTACCGGCGGACCATGCGCGCCTGTTGATGGTCGCTGCGTGGCGCTATTCGAGCGCTGCTGGGCAACGGCAACGGACCGATCGATCGCTTGCGCGCCCGGCGCGGCTGTGGCACGCTGAAGGCATGGGAGAGCGCTTCATAGACAGCCTGTTGGAGTCCACCCGGCGCGACGCGCTGGCGGTGGAAACGTGCGCGCGACACGCACACGTCAAAACCGTGCTCAGGGCCGCTCAGGCGCGGCGCGAGCATGCGCTGGTGCTGGCGGGCCTCCGCAAGGTCGCACGGGCCGCCACGCGCGTCCTGGGTGCCGCAGCGCGTGTGCTGGCTTTGGGCGTTCGCATCCTGTCCGCAGGCCGCCCGGATCCCGATGGCGCGCTCCTGCCGAGGGACCTGTGATGCCGCACCACACGCTCTACGCGCTCATGTGGCGGCTCGACGGCTACGAGGTGACGGTGCTGGAGAAGGCGCCCGACGTGCCGAAGCCGCCCGGCGTAGGCTGGCGGCGAGGGTGTCAGCCACTGCGCGACGGGCGCTGGACGTGGCTGCTGACGCTGCCCGCGCGCAGCTCGCCGCCACCGGGGGCGCCGATGTCGGCGGAATGGGCTACACATACACCGATGGAGAACGCATGACATCCTACTTTGATTCCGCTCACGAGAGGGCGCGCAAGCTCGTCGAGGGTGCTAAGTCCAGCGAGGGCAACTACGACTACGAGGTGCTGCGGGCGCTGGAGGAGATGGAGGGGAAGGTCATCCTCGACTGCAAGCTCGTCGCGGCGTTGCCGATGATGCCCGCCGAGATGCGCGACGCCATCCTGCTGGTCATCGCCCGCTACGCCGAGCAACCCATCGAGTACGCCGACAGGTCGCATAACGACGACAGCGATGCGGACCGGCTGCGCCGCTACAACGATCTGGTGTGGCACCTACATACCGTCTTCCATGAGGTAGGCCGCCTCGGCAAGGTCGGCGACTGGTGGTGGTCGGACAACCCCGCGTCCAACATTCGCGGCTGGGCGGAGCGGCTCGACGATCGCCTGCTTGAGCTGATGCGGCAGCACCAGGACACGGGCGACTTCCGCGAGGCGATCGCCAAGTACGACGCTGGCGTCGCCCGTACCACGGCGGAGCTGGAGCAGGGCTAGCGCCAGTTGACAGTGCGTCTGCCCCCTCCCACGATGGACAGTGCATGGACCCAGCGCGAGTCCGTGTCCGGCGAGAAGCCGCTGCCGTCGGGGACCATGGGCCTGCTGCGCCAAGCGCGCGGCGAGCGCCCACAGCCGGAGCCTGTGCAGGCTCGCCCTTGCGCGGGTGGCGTGCGGTGCGGGAACCTGAGCACGGAGCGGTGGCAGATCGGCGAAGGCCGAGATCGTGTGCGGGGCATGGTCACGTATTGCCGGGCCGGGGCCGCGTGCCGGTCCGGTTCCCAGGTCGTCGAGATGGACCTGTCCACGCCGCGGCACAACGCGGGCGCTTCGCAGATCGGCCCCTACACGGTCGGGCGCAGCAACGGGCAACCCAGCGAGCCCGCGCGCTTTAACCAGCGGGCCCTGATCAACCACATGGCTGGACGGGCCGGGGCCGATGCCAGCCAGATCCGCGACGCCATCGAGGACGGCGCGCGGGCTGGCGATGTAGTCGAGATTGTGAAGGGAGGCCGCTGATGCGCAAGGTCTTCGCCCTGCTTCTGGTCCTCCTCTGCGCCATCGCGCACGCCCAGACCTGGACCCCTTCGCTGCGCGGGCTGCCGCCCAACGCCGGCATCCGCGTGCGCACGCCGCCCTCTGGACCGCCCACGGGCCGGTTCCGGCTGGTGGACCGCCCTGGTCCGAGTATGGCCGGTCCTACTGCCGCCGAAGTGATCGCCGAGCGCGCGGGCCTGCTGCCGGTCCCGCCCCGGCTTGGGCTAGCGCCCCAGAGCCCAACGCGGCTTGAACCCGCCCAGGACCGGCCCACGGCCCCGGCCCCGGCCGCGCCAGTCGGCAGGCCCCGCATCTGGTTCCAGGGCGGCTCGCCGGGCGCGTTCCAGCGCAAGCCCGATGAGACGCCCCTGGACATGCTCCAGCGCTCCCTTGAGCTGCAGCGCGAAGCCAGCCGCTGCCCAGGTGGCCAGTGCGAGACCGTGATCACGGGCTACGACGAGGTGCAGATCTCGCGCGGGGTGTCGCGCTCGACTGCGGCTACGTGCCCGACGTGTGGCGGACTGGGGCAGACCACGCGGGCGCCCGGGTACTCTATCGACGTGGTGGCCCCGCGTGGGTCGTCGCTGACTGAGCCTGGTGGGCGATACGAGGTCACAGGGCGCACCGCCAAGCGCGATGGCACGGCGGTGCAGCTGAACGCGTCCCGCGCCCGCGTGGGGGCCACAATGGGAGTCCTGGATTACCGCCAGCAGGCCGCGCCCCGCACGAACGAGGACCTGATCCGCGACGCGAGCGAGTGCCCAGGTGGGGCCTGTCGCAACGTGCGTCGCGGCGACGTTCAGGAGCGTGCGCCGTCAGGGGCCACGTACCGGGTGCAGCGCGCCTACTGCCCTGGATGCAATGGTGTGAGCGGGGTCACTGAGGAGATCGGCGGCACGTACCGGCGCGAGCAGACGGTTCGTGGTGGGACGCAGGAGCGTAACATGGACCGAGGCGAAGTCCCGTCGGAGGACAAGCCCACGGTGCGACGCATGACCAGGGAAGCGCTGCGGAACGCGGTCCTTGGCCCGCCCCCGCCCCGGCCCCGGCTGGAACCCCGCAACTAGCCAACCCGCACGAACGCCAGCCATGCCGGGCTAACCCCCAGGACCGGCGCCACCCTCTCGCACAGCGCCAGATCGAGACGGGCCCGCTCGGCCTCGATCTGGTGGATCGCCTGCCTGGCCGTGGCCGGGCCGTAGCCCAGGAGCCTGCCCACTTCCGCGAGCGGCACCTTGCCGCGGGCCTCGCGCAAGCGCTTGCCGTAGCCCTTCCACGTCCAGCGCTCCGTATTCCACACAGGCTCCTCGCTCGGCCCGAACCCGAGCCAAGCTGGGTCACAGCCCAGGGCGTGCGCGAGCTTGACCACGCGCTCGGTGGTCGCACTGGCACCTGAGACTTCCCACAGCGTCAGTGCCTGGCGGCTCACGCTCAGTTCGCGCGCAAGGCCCGCCTGGGTCAGGCCACGGGCCATGCGCGCGGCCAGAAGGCGATCGGCGAAGCGGGCGCTGTGCAGCTGATGAAACGTGGTCACAGAGGGCACGATCGCTGCCGCGCCGCCCGAAGTGCAAGCCTGTCTACTGATCTTGGCCACGCCGACAGTGTAGCTAGTTTTCATTTACATGACCCGAATAAGTTGCATCAGCGACGGCATGTAAATAAATACTTGCCACTGCGAACGGGGTGCCATAGTCTATTTACATGGACGCGGCGCTGGGCCGCTTCCGAAACGAGGAGATGCACATGGACTTCATCCAGAAGCAGAACAAGTTCCCGACGAAGTGCGAGTGCTGCGCCAAGAAGTTCCGCGCGGGCAAGTCCCGCAAGGAGCCCGTCGAGTGCTACAACGCGCCCGGCACCTACGCGCTGATGTGGAAGTTCTACTGCGACGGTTGCGCCGAGAAGGCGCCGCCCGTCGAGGACAAGCCCACGGTCGGCACCGCGAAGACCCTGGACCAGATCGCGGCTGGCCCCGCGGCTGCCGGGATCCGGCGCCAGGGCGTGACCTGGGGCGAGAACAAGTAGGGGGGCGGTGATGATCGTCGAGCGCGACTACTACCTGAACGAGCGCCTGTTCCTCGCGTGGCTCGATACCCAGCGCCCCGGTGTGCGCTGGGTCGAGACCTTTATGAAGGATGATCCGAACTACAACGGCGGCGGGTACGGGGACGATGGGTACAGGTGGTACAACCCCTACTACCGTGGGACCGAGCGAAACGACGTGCCCCAGGTCGAGGCCCAGCGTTGCGTCGTGGGCTCGCGCCGCGTTTGGCGCCAGCGCGGGTACGGCGCAACGGGCATCTTCCTGACCGACGGAGTGATCCTCGGTGAGGGGACCGACCACGCGGTGTTCGCTGAGCGGGCCTGGGCCGCGCTCAGCGAGTCCCTGGGCCACGACCCCGCCGCCCTGGCAATCGTCCGCGAGTGGACCGAGAACGCGATCGAGGGCTGGGCCTACGAAGAGGCCGAGTACGAGGCCGCGCGCGCCGCCGAAGAAGCGGCCCTGGCCGCGCTGGACGGCGCCTGTGCTCGGGCCCGTGCCCTCAAGGTCTCGACCCACGGCGTGTACGCCCCGCGCCGCAGCGAGAGCGCGGACACGGACGCGCTGCTGCAGAACGCCGCGGACCTGCGCGCGGCGGCGGATCAGATCAACGCCCTGGCCGCGGAAGAGGAAGCGCGCGTGGCAGCTGAAGAGGCCCGGTTCGCCGCGATGCCGCGCGTGTCCGTGGACCTGGGCGCGGGCAAGAAGTGCCGCGCCAACGTGGTGGCGATGACCGGGATCGTGGACCGCGACGGGAAGGCGCCGTACGCGTGGGGCGCTACCCAGATCGAGGGCTACGCCTCAGACCCATCGTGGTCGCTTGTCTGGACCCTGCACTACAATGGCGGGGCCGTGTCCCGGTGCCTGGCGAACGCCGCCGGGCAAGGGGTCCTGCACGAGGACGGAGAGTTCGAGGGCTCCGGCGTGACCGCAGCCCAGGTGCGTGCCGCCCACGGGCTGGCTGCGCCCAAGGTCGAGGCGCCGGTCGTGGCCGTGGCTGCGCCGAGCGCCTCGCTGGACCAGCTAAAGGCTAAGTTCGGGAAGAGGAAATAAAAATGATGAAGAGCGCGTTGACGGGAAGGTCTAACTCGGAGAAGAAGTTCGCGGCGGAGCTGGCGCGGGCGCGGGGCGATCTGAGGAGATAACGATGATCGCTGCACCTCCGCTCCCGGCGCCGTGCAAAATCGACGGCGATTTCTGCGAGGTTCACGAGGACGAAGTCCTCCCTGGTGCCTCCGAGTGCCGGGGCCATGCCGATCGCCTCGAACGGCGTGCGGCCCAGATCGACACTACGCAGAAGATCCTCGCGCACCTGCGCGCGGCCTGCGCGATCCGGTGCCAGGGCCAGGAGTCCGATGTGCTTGGGGCCGTCGGATGCATCGAGGCTGAAGTTTTCAGCTCTCATGGGTTCGACCCTGAGAGCGGGTCTTACAGCAACCTGATCCGCCGCGCGTATCCGAGCGTGCGGATCCAGACCCGCACGCGAACCGTTACTGCGCGCTGGGCCACCTTGGCCCAGTACGCGCTCAACATCAGTGAGGGGGTGTTCCCGACTTACCCCCGGACCATGGACCTGTGGACGGGTAGCGACTGGGACGGAGTCGTCTTACTGGCGGCGGTGGAGCCTACGCCTGCGCCTACTCCGCCGCCCGTTGCCGCGGCGCCGCTCTTGGACCTATCCGCGCTCAAGGCCAAGTTTGGGAAGCGGCGGTGAGCGAATACCCTCCCCTGACCGGCGAGGACTGGGCCGTGGCCAAGGGCGAGGCCCGGCGTGAGGAGTTGGCCGCAGAGATCGGCCTGCGCTTCGCTGGATGCAGCGTGGTCGAGAAGTTGACTAAGCCGTTCCTGCGTGAGAAGCGCGGGAGGTGGTGGTACAACTGCTCGCTCTGGCCCGGCGAACTGGGATCGGTCCGGTCTCTTGCCGAACTGGCTCTGCCGCTGGCCGTGGTGAAGTGGCCGACCCCGACAGGGGTTCGCGAGTGGTCCAAGGCCCGGCGCCAGATCGTGGCCGCGATCCCGGCCCCGGGCCAGCCCTTGCTCACGCCGGGGCAAAAACACACGCTCACGCGCATGGTCCGCGTCTTGTGCTCGATGTCGGTGGGGACGGAGCTAGAGCGCGACGACGTGGCCCTGGCCGACCGCGTGAGCGCGCTGGCCGTGGACTCCATCCCCTGGCTGGCCGATGCGCCTGTGCCGCGCCCCGCGCCGCCCCAGAGCGCGCCAGCGGTTCAGCCCGCGCCCGAGCGCTCACGCTTTGAGCTGCTGGAGATCGACTGATGCTGCAGGCGCTGTGGCTGCCCGAGCGCTGGGACGCGCGCAAGACCTGGGTCGCGGAAGTGACCCCGCACGGGCTACGGTTCCTGCCGTGGCTGCGCTGCTACCGGCACTCGACCAGCACCGGCAAGAACGGGGTGCGGCGCCTGTACCTGCTGCAGGAAGGCCGCGCGTACGAGGTCCAGGACGGTAAGCACCGCTACCGCTGGCCGCACAAGGACGCGGCCCCGGCGGAGCGATCGCGCCTGGACCTGCTGGAGATCGACTGATGGGCAAGCAGTGGCTCGGAATCGATGTGCTCACCGCCGCCAAGCGGCGCATCGCCAAGATCTTCGACCACTTCCCGAAGATCTACCTGTCCGGGCCCTCGGGCAAGGACTCGGGCGTGATGATGCACCTCGTCTGCCAGGAAGCGCGTCGCCGCGGGCGCAAGGTCGGGGTCCTGTACGTGGACCTTGAGGCCCAGTACGAGAGCACGATCGCGTTCGTTGAGAAGATGTTCGCCGAGTACGCGGACGTGATCGAGCCCTACTGGCTGTGCCTGCCCGTGGCCCTGCGCAACGCGGTGTCCCAGTACCAGCCCAAGTGGACCGCCTGGGAACCGGGCGCAGCGTGGGTCCGCCAACCGCCCAAGATCGCGATCACTGACCCGGCGGCGCTGCCCTGGTACACAACCGTCATGGAGTTTGAGGAGATCGTCCCTGCCTTTGCCGAGTGGTACGCCCAGGGCCAGCCCTGCGCGTGCTTCGTGGGCATCCGCGCCCAGGAGTCGCTGAACCGCTGGCGCGCGGTCACGCGCAAGGCCAACCGCTGGCATGACCCTGACTCGCACGAGCCCGTGCTGTGGACCACGTGGAAGGGCGAGACGGTGTTCAACGCCTACCCGCTATACGACTGGCGGACAGAGGACATCTGGCGCTACTACGGCAAGACCGGGGCCACGTACCCGCGCACGTATGACCTCATGTACCGCGCGGGCCTCAGCGTCCACCAGATGCGGATCTGCCAGCCCTACGGCGACGACCAGCGCAAGGGGCTGTATCTTTGGCACATTCTGGAGCCCGAGACCTGGGCGCGCGTGGTCGCGCGCGTTGCCGGGGCCAGCATGGGGGCGCTATACGCCCAAGAGCGCGGCAACGTCCTCGGGCGCATCAAGGTCACGAAGCCGGACGGGGCCACCTGGGAGAGCTACGCCAAGCTGCTGCTCGCGGGCATGCCCACGCAGAGCCGCGAGCAGTACGAGAACAAGATCGCGGTCTTCGTCCATTGGTGGCAGGTGAAGGGCGTGCCCATGACTGACGAAGCCGACCCGAAGCTTGAGGCGGCAAAGAAGGCGCCCAGCTGGCGACGCGTCGTCAAGATGATCCTTAAGAACGACTACTGGGCCAAGTCGCTGAGCTTCGGCCCGACCAAGTCCGAGGCGTTCGCCAAGTACCAGCAGGTGATGAAGCGAAGGAGAGCACGATGGGGTCTGTAGTGGACGAGATCCGGGCCTTGCTCGCGCAGGTGCCCGAGGGCGACGCCGCGCGCGTGCCGGTTTTCAACGAAGTGCAGCGGGTGCTGCAGGAGTTCGTGGGCATGGCCGAGCCGTGCCTGGCGCCGCAGCTGGTGCCTGCCGAGCGGGTGCAGGCGAACGCGTACAACCCCAACTTCGTGGCCGCGCCCGAGATGGAGCTGCTGCACCTGTCCGTGCAGCAGGACGGGCTCACGCAGCCAATCGTGGGCTATCGGGTGGACCACGCGACGACAGAGATCGTAGACGGGTTCCACCGGCACCTGATCTGCCGGGGCCAGGATCGCGACGGGCGCAAGCGCCCCAACTGGCAGGACGTGCCAACGCGCCTGCGAGGCCACCTCGCGGTCGCGTACATCGACAAGCCCCTGGACGAGCGCAAGGCCAGCACCGTGCGCCACAACCGGGCCAGGGGCAAGCACGGGGTCGGTCCCATGTCCGAGATGGTCGCGGAGCTGCACGCGGCGGGGTGGTCGCCCCAGCGCATCGGGGAGCACCTGGGCATGGAGCCGGACGAGGTCTTGCGCCTGCGCCAGATCGGTGGGCTGGCCGATCTGTTCAAGGATGAGGAGTTCAGCGAGGCGTGGTCTGGGATGTAAATTAATTCTTGCCATCCTATCGGGAATGCCATAGTCTATTTACATGGACGGCGGCACGGAGTCGCTGACCGGCAAGGAGACGAACATGACTCACACGATCTACCTCTACGCAGTGAAGCCTTCCGAGTCCAGGACCGCCTCCGCCCTCTTCTCGCTGGACAAGTCCCCGGACGTGGCCCTGCTTGTGCCGATGTTCGGGCTGCGCTCCGGCGATGAGATCGTCGCGGTGTTCAAGCTGGACGCCGACGAGCGGGGGCGGTTTTTCTTTGAGAACGCCAGCACTGATAAGCCCCGCCTGGCGCTCCGCGACTACGCTGGCGAGGGGACGATCGAGATCGAGCAGTTGCTGCGCGAGACGATCGGCGGCGCGGACGGTCGGCGGTTCCCCCCGGTCCGACTGACGCATGCTGCCAAGCCTGCGCAGGCGATCGATGGCGGGTTGCCCGAGTAACGAGCAAGGATGACCATCAAATCAAAAGACGACGCCCTGCGCCTGCGGGCACTGGAACTGCTAGAGTCCGAAGGCGCTACCTCGGCGCGCGCGGTTGCGCGCGAACTGGGTGTCCACCACAAGACGGTGCAGCGCTGGGCGCGCTTGCAAAAGATCGAACTGACGAACCGGGGCGGCAGACCGCCCAAGGAAGAGGAGGATATCGATGGCGACGACGAGTAGGCGGCGCGGGCCACGCGCGATCCAGGTGGCTGATGGCTCTCCGCCCGAGGTGATAGCGGCCCGCGAAGCGGCGCAGCGGGCGGCTGAACCTAGATACCCTGATCCAGAACTGTCCGACGAAGAACTCGCTGAAACCCAGGAATACGAGGGCAACTGGATTCGGCTGGTGAACGAGTACAGGGTGGATGAGCAGATTCGCCACCAACTCGACGCGCAGAAGATGATGGCAGAGCGCCGAATCGTGGCGGAGCGGCGCCACGCGCATCGCTGACCCCAGAGCTAGCCCCGCCTGGTGCGCAGCGCGGCGGCCTGTGCCTGCACCCGCTGAGCGTCCGCGCATCCGCACGGCAGCCTGGACCCGCACGCAGCGCAGCGCGTGACCTCCTCCCCAACCGCCAGCGCCAGCGGCAGCGGCGCCCCATCCTCGCTGGCCACTTCCACCGCGTAGCAAGTGCAGACAGGCGGCTCCCATGCCACCAGCGGCAGCCCACAGGCCGCGCAGGCCTCGGTTACGGCCACAGCCGCAGCTTTCCCGGCCCGTTGAGGATCTGCCGCAGGTCCAGGTGGACGAAGTCGTCGTACAGTCCCACCCCACCCCACGTCACCTGCTTGAGCGCGTGCAGCCGCAGCGCCACCTCGCGCACCTTGGCGGGCGCTACTCCGGCGACCTGGATGTCCGCCGCCAGCCCGTGGTTGTGCAGGCTGGTGGGGCTCACCCCCTTGTGCCCCGCGGCAATGCGCGCCGCGTCGTACTCCCGCGGGCGGTAGCCGCTGATGGGGGTGATGGGCCGGCCTCCCAGCCCATCCCGCAGCACCTCCAGCGCCATGCACAGCGGACGCAGCCGGGTGGCCACCCACTCCTCCGGGTAGGGGGTCTCGCTGAAACCAAACTCCTCCGCCTTGTCCTGCGGCAGGCGGAACTCGTGGCGGCTGAAGTGCGTGGTCACGTCACCCATAGGCCGACTCCAGCGCCGTAACGCGCCGCTCTAGGTGCGTCAGCCGCGCGCCCTGAGCTGCGACCGACTCCTGCAGCGACCGCAGGAGGCCACCCAGCCCGGCAAGCTGCGCCTGCGCTGCGCTCAGGTCCCCCTGCGCCTTGCCCAGGGTCGCCGCCAGTTCGTCCACGCCCGCGCCGATGCTGTCCAGCGCGTCCAGCACGCTGGTCTGCGCCGCTGCCTCGGCCTGCGCCACTTGGCCCGACAGTAACCCCAGGCGCCGGCGCACGCCAACGGTCAGCCGTTCCCACCGGCCCGAGCGCGCAGACGGCAAGCCCGCCGGGGGCCACGTGCCGCTCACTGGCGACCCCGCAGCCAGTCGCGGGCGCGGCGCTGGGCCTCCTCGGCGGTCACCGGCGCATCCGGCAGCGCCACCAGCGCCGCCGCCGCAGGCTCAACCGGGCGGTCAGCCACCGCGCGCACCGCAGCCCGCACCGCGCACTCGCCGTAGCTCAGCACCAACTTGGCGAGTTGCTCCTGCCAGCCCTCGCCCTGGTGCAGCGCCAGGTCGGTCGCCGCCGACACCGCTGGCGCCACCTCGGCAGCCGCGCAGGCCAGCAGCGACCCGCGCAGCGCAGGGCTGCAGGCGCTGGTCAGCAGCAGCACCGCCAGTGCCAGGTCGCCGGGCCGCGCGGGGCGACGCCAGCCTTTCAACGCCGCCAGCGGGCTAGGCAGCCCCAGCGCGGTCAAGAGCGCCAGCGCCACCTCGGGCGGCAGTTGGCCTGTTGCGGTAGCACCTGCCACCGCCAAGAGAAACAAGGCAGAGAGCGCGAGCGAAATGCGAGACATGGAGACCTCCGAAGTCAGAGAGAGACGCGCCGACAGGCGCAGGACTAGGGCTGGACGGTCCAGAAGCCGCCGCCCAGGACGACCGCGATCTCTCCCGAGCCCGTCAGCACGCGCTGGCCGTTGGTAACGCCAGCACCAGCGAGCGGGATCGGCGGCTTGCCGTTCAGCCCGGGGTAGCCGCTGAGCGTGATGGGCTGAGTTGCGCCGTACTCAATGACCAGCGTGATGGTGCCACCACTGCGGTACAGGCGCCGGGCCTGGGCGATGGCACTCGACTCCAGCCGCAGGCGGTAGTCGGGGTCAATGTCGTTGACGCTGACGACCATGTAGTCCGCGCCCTTCGTATCGTCGAGGGTCTTCACAGTAGCACCTCCCAGAGCAAAAGGTTGGCGACGGAACCATTCCCGCCAGGGTTTGCGTGGATGCCCAAGGACTCGCCCGCAGCGAGCGTGACCGTTGCCGTGGCTGTGACCTGCGCGGCATCGAGCGTGGTCGTACTCAGCGTGGACCACACTCCGCCACTCTCCTTGCGGAACGTCAGCAGGATGTTGATGTCGGAGTCATAGCGGAACGTGATGCTGTACGTGCCACCGCTCGGAGAGCGCAGGAGCGGCGTGTCCACCGCGCCAACCGGATTGGTCCCGTTCGCCCATGCGTAGCTCGCGTCGCCCCGGATGTTCGGCCAGATCTGCCACTGGCCGATGCCGCCGCCGAGAATGAACGCTGCCACCACCCGCTGCGCCGCAGGCGCCCCAGCCGCCCCCGGGGTCACAGCCGTCGCCTGCCCGTACTCATTCAGCGTGATAGACACCGGGTAGTCGTAAACCCCCGACGGGTCCGGGTCGAGCGGCGTCAGCCCACTGCCGCCAGGGTTGACATTGCTTGGGATCATAGGTTCACAGTGCCACAGCGCCCAGCCCGCGGCAAGATGGGCTACTATCTGCCCATGGCAGGAGCCTCCTACAACTACGAGTACATCGCCGACGACAAATTCAGCGCCGCCCTCGAAAAGATGGCCAAGGCCCAGGACGCGCTGAACCGCGCGGTGCGCCGCGGGCAGAAGGCCGCCGAGGAAGGCCAGGGCTCCTACGAGAAGATGGCCGCCGCCATCGAGCGCGTCAGTCAGTCCCTCGCCCGCTCCGCCGTCAACGCCGCCGCCTTCGCAGACGAAACCCGCGCCAGCGCCAAGGCGGCGGGGCGACTTGGAGACGAGACCCAGCGCGTCAGCCGGGCCAGCAAGGATCACGCCGCCAACGTTGAGCGCGGCTACAGCTTTCTCAAGTCGAGCGCCGCCGCTGCGCTGGACCTATTCAAGCACCTAGAGTCAGCCAGCGGGGTAAAAGGCTTCTCCAAGCAGCTTGAAGGCGTCGAGGGGATGACCGACAAGCTGATTGACCTGCAGAACGCGCTGAACGTCAGCGACGCCAAGTTCGAGCAGCTTGCAGGCAAGAACGGCGCCCGCATCTTCGAGGCCGCGAAGGCGTCCGGCCTGTCCGCCAGCGAGATTGCTGCCGCGGTCAAGTCTACTCAGGCAGCTACCAGCACCGGCGAAGAGTTGCTGGCGAACCCTGAGATCTTGCGCAACGCAGCAATGTTCACCAAGGCCAGCGGCGGCAAGCTGGAGGAGATGACCACAGCGTCGGCTATCATGGGCCAGCAGTTCAAGATGACCGCCGCCCAGAAAGCCGACGTTGCAGGCATCACCTACATGCAGGCGCTGCAAGGCAGCCTCGAAGCCAGCAGCATGCCCAAGTTCGCCAAGGGCGCTGCGCCATACATCGCAGCGACGGGAAAAGAAGGCGACGCCGGGTACCGCGAGTTCATGGCGATCAATAACATCGTCAAGGACAAGTCCGGCCTCCTCGGCGAGGAGGGCGCAGCGACGACAGCCACCCTGTCGCTGAGCCTGATGGACGCGCTCAACACCGAGAAGAAGCGCAAGGCCATTGAGAAGGCCATGGGCGGGCGCGTCACCGACGACAAGGGCAAGGTGTCGTTTGGCCTGATGTACGAGCGCATGCACGCCGCTGGCAAGGGGCTTGACCGCGAGCAGGCGCAGAAGGCCATCGCGGGCGACGACGTGGCGCTCGACAAGGTGGGCGACAGCAGCGCCTTCATGAAAGCCATCAGCAACGAGGTGCGCGACCGCTCCACCCGCCGCGCCCTCATCGCCCTTATGGTGTCGTCGCAGACTGACTACGGCACCGACAAGGATCTGCGGCGGCTGACCAACGTCAGCGCCAAGGACGGCCAGGCGGCGATCGTGCAGGCCGCGGGCCGCTGGACCGAGCGCAGCGCCACCACCCGGCGGCAACTAACCGAGGACCAACAGCTCCAGGTCGCCATGGGCACCTACGGCGACAGCGAGGCGGTGGCCGAGCGAGAGCGGGCGCACAAGAAGGGCGGCGACTTCGCAGCAGCCAACCCCTGGCTGGCCAGCGCTGAGGAGATGCCCTACATCGGCGATGCGCTGAAGTACGGGCGCATGCTGTTCCAGGTGGGCGGCACGGCCCTAGACCAAGCGCCGGCGGGCGGGCGTCCCATGGCTGCGGAGAAGGCGGGGGCGCTGGCGGCGATGGCCTTCGCCGAGGGCGCCAAGAGCCAAGACCCGGCGCTGTACGAGGCCGGGCGCCAGACGGCGGCAGGCGTTGAGCGCGGTTACGTGGACAAGGCCGAAATCCACAGCCCCTCCCGCATGATGGAGCGCCTGGGGCGCATGTCCGCCGAGGGCCTAGAGATCGGCTACTCGCGGCAGGTGGCGCCGGTGGCGAGCGCCTCGCGCGGGCGCAGTACCAGCGTCAGCTTCGGCGACATCAACGTCACCGTGCCGGGCGGCACCAGCGACGACATGGCGCAACAGATCGCTACCGCGGTTCGGATGGAACTGGAGACGATGGCGCTGGAGGCGGGGGCGTAGTCTTGCCCAGCAGCGCCCGGATCTCGAACAGCGCCACCAGCGCATCGAGTAGCACCCGGCCCAGCAGCGCCGCAGCGGCTCCACAGACCAGCGCTCCCACCAGCCCGGCCATGACCGCCTGTGGGTCAGCGCCGGGCCGGTGGCCACTCTGACAGCCGTACATGGCCCCGATGAGCACTAGGGCGTAAAAGACAAGAGTCACGTTTCGATAGGTCCACGGCATGGCCTAGCATGGTCGGGCCGGGCCAGATTATGCGCAAGCTGAACGTGCGGCTAGGGCCTGCGCTGGGCCTGGGTCTGGCTGGGCAGCAGGGCGGGGTTGGGGCGGTTGAGCGCGGCGGTCAACTGCCCGTTGGCGAGCGCCGCCACCGCAGCAGGCACCTGCGCCAGCACCCGCGCGATGGAGACCGACGCCGCGCCGATGGCGGGCTGGATGTTCGGCAGCAAGTACGGCGCCGCGGGGGCGCTGGCGAGGCCGCTGGTCTTGGGCAGCTTCTCCTTCGCCTTCTTGGGCTTGGCCACCTCTTCCACGATGTCCAGCGTCACCGCGTAGACACCGGGGTTGCCGCCCTCCTCGTCCAGACTAGACATCTTCTCGACGTAGACCGACTGCACACCCATCAGCGCCAGCTTGGGGTGGATGCAGCCCACGGGGTAGCTCTGCCCGCCTGCGGGGGGCGCAAGCTGCGCGGCCAGGTCAGGCCACGCTTCCAGCTCGTCGCGCTCCGTCATGCGGATGACGATCTGCCCCCGGCCCAGCTGGTAGCCCTTGTTGGCCGTCAAGCCCCCGTCCTCGCCGGGGCTGTGCTTCTTGTCCAGCTTGCGGCCTCGGCTGAACTTCACCTGCGCCCAGCCGGGGGCAACCTTGCCATTTATGACCACTTTGTCCCACGCGTCGGGCGAGTCATACCACCACGGGGCGACGCCAGTGGTGGGGCCGAGGGTGCGCACGTTGGGGACTTGGACCGGGGCGCGGGGCAGGATCGCCATATGGGCAGTCTAGCACCCGACGTGGTAGCCTGCTGGCATGGCTGACGTGCTGCTCGGCGATGCCCCGGTGGTCGAGACGGTCGCCCACGCCTCGCGCACCGGCGCGTGGTGGGCCGACCTTATCTTGGCGCCCAGCACCGCGCCCGACCTCGGCGCGCAGCTGACCATGACCCTGCTGGGGACCGCCTACCTCGGCACGGTCCAGCGCGTGCGCACCTACGTGGACCGGGTCACGGTGCGGCTGGTGGCCGGCGGCGCGGGCCTCAGCAAGCAGGCGGGGCCGCTGGCCTACCAGGGGACGCCGCTGGTCACTCCCTGGCTGGATGTGCTGGCGGCGGTGGGCGAGACCTCAGACCCCACCAGCGACACCGCAGCGCTCGGGGCGGCGCTGGTGCAGCGCTGGTACACCCTGCAGGCCCCCGCGGGCACCCTGCTGGACGTGCTGGCCGACCAAGTGGGCCGCCTTCGCCTGCCCCCGGACGACGACAACCCCTACGTGTGGCGCGTGCTGCCTGCGGGCGGGGTGTGGCTGGGGCGCGAGGACTGGCAGGAGTACGCGGGGTCGGTGGTCTCGCTGGCGGCGTTCCCGCAGGAGGCGCGCGAGCTGGTCTCTTGCGAGCGCGGGGACCTCTTGCCGGGCCTGACCTACCAGGGGCGGCAGATCAGCCGGGTGCAGGTCGAGGTCTGCCCGGACAGCGTGCGGCAGACTCTGTGGTACGAGGGCTAACCCAGCGCAGCGGCGCGGGTTCGGCAAGCAGGCATTGACGGGGGCAGGGTAGGGCGGGACTCTCAGGATGCGCCGGGGGTGTGACGTAACGTACCACACAACTCAGCGGGTCTGACCCACCCGTCCCCGGCGCGTTTCTTAGTCTGCGAACTGGTCCAGGAACCGCGTCGCCATCCCGATCGCGTCCTCGGACCAGATGCGCTGGATGGTCCTGATCTCGTCATCGGAGATCAGCGGCTCGCCGACTTCGGTCTGCACCTGCAGCAGCCTGGCCAAGATCTCTTGCCGCGCGACGAGCGTGAACGGCCCGTTGTTGTGGCCGATGATCTGCCCAGACTCGTCGAACCGCCACGACACCTGTCCGTTGCGCCGCTCCATCTGGCGCTTGCTGGGGTCGCGCTCCATGACCTTGAGCCAGTCCCGGAACTCGCTCAGCGGTTCCAGGTGGTCAAAGCCCGAGTCGATCCAGCCGTCCATGCTCCGGTCCTTGGCGACCACTGTGCAGGTCCAGCAGCCGAAGCGCGGACTGCCCGTGCCGCAACTCGGCTCCTGCGCACGGTCCATCACCAGCGGGCACTCGCCCCCGCCCTGGGCGTTGCGGTAGAGCGTGACCAGTTCGCGGTGCGTACCGCCCCAGGCCGGGCGCCGCTGCAAGAGCACCTGCCACACCTCTTCTGTGGTCAGGTCCACGATGGGGCGGAAGACCATCGCGCCCCTCAGGTCGCTGTGCGGATTCAGCCGCTCCGCCTTGCCCTGCTCGTCGCGAACCGTGTGCTTCTCGACGCTCGCGGCCCTGGTCCTGGACTCGTCCGAGCGCACGCCCAGGAGCAGGATGACCTTCCCGGTCTCGGCCACACGCTGTTTGATGAACTCCGTCGTGGGCCTGATCTTCATTCGATCTGTACACCAGCGGAAGTTACGGCCCGGCGGCGGGTAGCCGCGCCCGATCAGGTTCGCCCAGAAGGTTTGGTCGTCCTTCGGCAACGTGACATGCACGCTGACCGGCACGTCAAGCGCCTCGAATCCGTCGCGCATCCGGTCCAGCACCTTGCGCAGGTGCGAGATAACCAGCGGGCTCTCGACCAGGGTGTCGTTGCTGACCACGTAGATGTGGCGGCGTCGCTTGCTGCGGGGCAGGTCCATGAGCATGTCCACCACCAGCTGCAGCAGGCATGTCGAGTCCTTGCCACCGCTGAAGCCCACGACCCAGGGGTGCGCGTGGTGCTTCGTGTACTCGTCGCGCAACTCGGCCAAGATCCCGAAAAGCTTCTCGTCGGTCTGCATGGTACCTCCCACCTAGGTAGTTTACCACAGAACCGCTCGAAACAAGTTTGTCCGTGGTACCCTCGCCCCATGCAGCACGATCGCCTAAAAAACCCGCTGGCGCGGCTGGTGCGCCGGTTCACCGGGCAGAGCCAGCGCGGCACCGGGGCGCTGCTCGACTACTGCGCCCTCTACCGCGGCGAGGTCACGGCGGTGGCCAGCGATGCGCTGCTGCTCAGCGTGCGCCCGAGCGACCCCCGGCTGCCCGAGTACACCCGCATCCCCTACGCGCCGCCCTGGGGTGGCGTCGCCCCGCAGCCCGTGGTGGGCTCGCAGTGCCTCGTGGGCTACGCAGGCGGGCGCCCAGACGACCCCTACGTGGCGCACATCCTGGGCAGCGTGTCCCGCGTGGACGTGGACGCGCCGCTTGTGCAGACCACTGGCACCGTGGCGCCGCTGTTCCTCGGCCAGGCGGGCGGCGTGCCCAGCGCCACCCCAGGCACCGCCCTCGGCGGCGGGACGGCCACCTGTTCCGGCGGCGGGGTGCTGTTCAGCCTGGAGGTCGTGGTGGTCACGGGGGCGATCGGGACGCTGGCGCAAGTGGTGCTGGCAAAGGACTACGCCAGCGCGCCGCAGGTGGCCCGGCTGAGCGATGGGGGGCTGACGGGGGTGTCTGAGACGGTGACGGGCCGCACGCTGGTCGTAAGCGTTAGCAGCGTGCCCTCACCGGGGACCAAGACGCTGAAGTATCTGGTGGTGGGCTAGGCGCGAAAGTGCCGCGTCACCTTGCCCAGCAGGCGCTCGGCGGCATCCACCGCGGCGAACACCGGGGACAGGAAGACCCACCCCAGCAGCATCCCCAGTTGCAGCCAGCGTTCGCTCACGGCTAGGCCACCGGCGCGGCGGGCTGCTCCGGCTGGGGCTCGACCGGGGCGGGCGGGGCCTCGGGCTGCGGCGCGGGGGCCGGGATGGGCGCGGCCAGGGTCCAGTCGCCGTTGATGGCGTCGCTCAGGTGGCTGACGGCGGTCTGCAGCTCCGCCTTGGCGGTCGTCACCTTGGCGGCGCGCAGGGCCGCCAGCTCCGCATCCTCGGCGGTCTGGTCGGCGGGGTCCTTGGCGGTGTCGGCCTTCAGCGCCTCGATCTCGGCGATCTTGTTCTGGGTGTCGGCGATCGCGGCCTGCGCCGCGGTGATGCTGTCCTTGATGGTGCTCATGTTCCCTCCGTCCGTTCGGACCTAGGTAGGATAGTCAGTCCTTGCCCAACGTCAAGCTTGCCGCCG
>ERZ650308.605-NODE-605-length-19491-cov-5.388352_pt1 | contig 19491 bp, 24 predicted proteins | sample MGYA00376244_ERZ650308 | MGnify/ENA primary metagenome ERZ650308 (study PRJEB26733, sample SAMN07839295) | wastewater metagenome | biome: small river; feature: stream; material: water | place: USA: North Carolina | collected 2016-04-26 ... | reverse complement strand
CGATCGTCCGCGTTGAAGATGACCTCAATGTCGCCGCCGCCGCCTGCCGCCATGATGAATCCTCCGAGCAGGAAGAGGCCATAGGGCATAGGGGAAGCAGCTCCGCCCGAATGCCGAATCCCGAATCCCGAATCCCGTCCTCAACCACCTACCGAATCCGCATTCGGCCGCCTCTGGCACTCAGCCACGCGCTCGTCGCCGTGTCCTTCGCCATCTGGTTCACGTACACCGGCTTCAGACTCTTGATCCCCGCCGCGCTCAGCGCCATCTTCGCGCGCCCCACCGGCCGCTTCCACTTTTCAACGGCCCGGCAGTGGGGCTCCAGGTTGTGCAGCGCCATCGCGTCGGAGGTCGATCCGCGGATGAACCGCCCGCGCCCGCCGTACACCCTTTCGCGCACGGTGAGCTGCAGCGCGTTGCCGCGCAGGTTGCGGTCATAGCCGTTCATCGCGGCGCCGCTGGTGCGCATCATGGCGATCGCGGTCTCGCTCCCCGCGAACTTTTCAAACTCTTCAGCGGCCCGCCGCGCGCGCTCTTTGGCCTCGTAGATTTTGTTGACGAGCTTGTGGTAATACCCGATCTTCGGCCGCTGGCGCCCGAGCTTGTCCCCGTCCTCGTACCACGCGAGCTTGAGCTCCTCGAGGGTGATCTGCCGCTTGGTGAGGATGATCTGCCGCTCGAGCAGCCCCTTCAGCACGTCGTGGTGCTTGCTCTTGCGCAGCGGCGGGAGCGCGGTGGTCTTGAACCCGGCCTCGGCGGAGGCCATCAGCCACCCGCGGACGTATCGGTGGGTGTCGACAGGCGAGAACTTGACCACGTGCTGCAGGAAGATCTGGCCCATCGAGAAGATGAACGCGGAGCGGGCGGTATGCCCAGCCTCGCGCATCCGCCGAAGCCGCGCCCGAAAGCGCGAGTAGTCCACGGTCACCTTCACCGCCACGCGCCACCCCCGGCCTAACTGCCGATGACCCCAGCCGTACCGCCGCTCGCGCTCGCCGTCTTCGGCACAAGCAAAGGCCCGAAGAGACTCAGCGCCGATGAGTTGTCGGACCACGCGCCGCCACTCTCCTCGGTCCAGTAGCAATCCCCGCTGTTCGGGAAACACGCCGTCTTGAGGTCAGCCGGAAACGTGCCAGGGCCGGTGTTCTTTCGCGGGTAGGTCACCGATGATGCTGTTTTGAGAACGCACCGATACCACGTCTCGGCGTCGAGGTCAATCCTGCTGGAAGCTGGAATGAGCAACCGAGTACCTGCGGGGCGCGTTCCCGTAATGGTGTATGTCGGTGTCGTGTACGTCAGCAGAGTAGTTCCGCCCGGTGCAGTCGCGTCGGCGTATACCTTTGAGATTGCACCAGACTCAGAACATGATGCGTTCTGCGGGTCTGCGAACCCGACCAATGTCATCGGCTCGCGCAGCTTGAATCTGCATCCTCGCTCGTATGTTCCAGATGTCGTCGTGGCGAACGTGTCGAATGGCCACCCTCCATGCCACACGCTGCCGACTTTGAACGCTCCGAACGCCTGTCGCGCGACGTATGAAGCCGCCGAGAATCCATTGGTGCTTGAAACAAAGTTCGATATGAGAGAAGATCCCAGATTGAGCGCACCACTTGCCGCCGAGATTGTGGTGTTGTTGGTGCCGTCGCCGTCCGCGTCACCGATGACAACCCAATAATACTTGCCAGCGGTGAGCGCCACAGAAAGCCCGGAGATGGTCTTCCATCCGGTTGTGCCGTCGGTTGCCCACGTCCCAGATCCGGTGAGCGTCGATCCGGGTTTGTCGGTCGCCGCGCTGCTCTCGCGAACCTGCCAGTTCAGGTTGCCGTCGGTGCTACCCGTTCCGTTTACCGTCTTCACGTAGAAGATGATGTCGGTGAGGTTTGCAGACTCGGACGCCACAAAGAACCACCCGAAGCAGTCTCCAGCGCTGTTGTACGTGTACGCCGAATCGAGCAGAATATCGCTTACGGTAACGGCTGAATCGCCGACCATGGCGATCATGTTGCTAGCGAACTGCCCACTGGTCTGTGGAACCCAAGTCGTGCTCATGCGATCACCTCAAGCGGAGTCCACCGCGCCGCGAGATACTCGGCCATCAGTTCGGGGGTCTGAAACACCACGCCGATGTTCGTGCCCTTCGACCGCACCCACAAAAGCACCGCAAGCATCCCCATGAAGTCAGGGTGTTCGAGCGGGACGACATCGAGCGGCGAAGAAATGTTCTCGACCTGAAACGACACGCTCTCCCCGGTGGACAGCGCAACAGACACGCGGCCTTGCTCCGCGTCCTCGACAACGAACGATGGGAATGGTCTTGGTTCTTGTGGCATATCAAATCTTGCTCTTGAATCCGATCATGCTGCACGTCACCGTCGTCGCCGCCGCCGACGGATCAAAGTTCCACGCCGTCGCCGCGCTCCCGGGGATCGGCACCGGCGGATTGAAGATCGCTCCGCTGTTTGCGGGGACCGGGATACTCACCTTCACCGTCGATCCGTCCTTGATGTCCACGGTGATGTTCGTCGCGGAGGTGTTGCACAACACCACGCTGGTGATGTAGTGCTTGATCCCCGCGCCGCCCGCCGCGATGCACTGCGTGCTCGTACCGTCCGTGTTCGTGGCGTTGCCGCTCACGATGTCCTCGAGGTTGCAGTGCGGCCGCGTGATCTGCACGCCGTCGAGCCCGGCGTACAAGTCGGTGCGATCAGCCGCCGTCACCAGCGTGACGCCGGAGATAGACGCCACGGCCTTCGCGCCGATCTTGTGCGGGTTGCCCGAGTCCGCCGAGTCGTGCGCCACGCCGCCGCCGGTCAGGGTGGTCAGCGTCGTCACGGTCGTCACGCCCGCGAGGATGCCCGTCGAGTCGTTGGCGATCGTCACCCTCTGCACGCCCGTGCCGCTGGCACCGTTGCCCATCGTCACGGCCACGCCGTTCATCTGCGAGATGTTGAAGCCCGTTCCGCTCACCGCATCGTCCAGCAGCTGCAGCGAGGTCAGCGCCGCGCCGTCGATCTGCACCGCGAACGTGCCCGCGTTGGTCACCGCGTGGCTGGGCACGCTCGCCAGGCTCACCGGCTGCGTCGCCTGCCAGAACGTCCCCGTCACCGGCACCACGTCGTCGGTCGCGATCGTCACCCGCTGGGTGCCCGCGCTCCGCACGCCCGTCCCCATCGCGATCGCCGCGCCGCCCATCTGGGAGAGGTTCGTCACCGTCGCGAGCGTCTGCGATGCCGCGATCTCAACCGCGCCGATCGTCACCCCGGTATTGGCCGCCAGCTTGCCGATCGCCGCCGTGCCCGCCGCCAGCACCACCGCGCCCGTGTTGCAGGCGGTGATCTTCCCGTCGATCGAGGTGAGCGTCGTCTCGATCCCGTCCACGTGCCCGATGATCGTGGTCTGGTTCGCGGCAGTCGCCGCTCCGGTCGGGAGCGAGATCGTCCCGCTCACGTTCGTGATGTTCCACGTACCGCTCTGGGTGACCGCGCACGTACCGCTGTCGATGATCTGGTGGCACACCGCCGGGTCGCCGGTGGTGCCCGCGCCCGTCACCTTGCGGTAGGAGGTCGACCCGCCCGCGTCCAAGAAACTCTGGTAAGCCATGATCTACTCCCTAGTCCATGCACGTCAGCAGCGCGTGCGAGCTGTTCGCCGAGTCGTTGAACTGCCAGCCGCAAGGCGTCCCACCGCCACCACCACCGCCGCCCGTGCTCGCGATCGTCACCGTGCTGCCCGCGCCCCCGTCGGTCACCGTCACGTTCGCGCCCGCGGTGATCACCCGCCCCGCGGAGAGTTCATCGGAGGCGGTGACCAGCGCGTACGCCGCGTCACCGGGCGCATCGGCCACGATCACGCCCGGCCGTCTACGCACCACACCCAGGGGCAGCCATTCGCGCTCCATGCCGCCACCCCTCTCAGCGCACCCGCGCCGCGCTCTTCTCTATGGCCTATGGCCTATGCCCTATGGCCTCTTCTTCACGTCCGATGCCGCAGCTCCGCACGCCCGGCCACCCCGCGCGCCGCGTACCTGTAGTTCGTCGCGCGGTGGAGCGCATCCATGAACGCCTCGCCGAGCATGTCGCCGGAGGTTTCATTGATCGAGTGGAGCGCGTCGAACGGCTCCGCCTCGTTGAAGTAGTTGAAGAAGCTGAACCACGACGTGTCGGCGTTCGCCGCGGCGAGCGCCTCGTACGCCGCCTGCATCGAACGCCCGCCGGTCACACCGGTGGCCTGCATGAAGTTGCTCTCGGTGTCGTTGTACCACGGCGTCACGATCATCAGGTGCAGCTTGCGCGAGGGGTACGTCGCGATCGGGAAGGCCGTTTCGTAGGCGTTGCGGATCTTGGTGATGAAGTTCTGCCAGCTCGTCGAGAACGCCGCGGTCACCACGCCTCCCGAGATCTGCACGCAGTTGTGACCGAGCATGATCCCCATCACGCTCACCTTGTTGGGCACCAGCACCGTCGCGGCGAAGTACTCCGCCCACTGCGTCTGGGTCCAGTAGTTGCTCTCCCAGTCGGTGATCGCCGAGCCGGAGCGCCCGAAGCTGTCATAGCCCGCGCCCGAGTTCAGCCCGTCGGTGTTGTTCCAGGTGATCGTGCCGCCCGAATCACACCGCGCCCAGATCCCGCGCATGAAGATGATCGACTTGCCCGTCTCGTCGTAGCCCGATGCCGAGCGCGCGCCGATCTGCACGTAATGATCGTTCAGCAGGCCGTTGGCCGTCACGCTCTGGTACGTGCCCGCGTCCGCCACCGCGGCGCTCCATCCGCTCACCTGGATGGTCGCCGCGTCGGAGAAGCTCACGTCGGTCCACGAGGCCGAACCCGTCACCGACCCGCCCACGCGGCGCAGGCCGAGGCCCACCGAGAGCACGCCCGATCCGGCGGCCTGCCCCTGGATCACCACCGCGCACTTCTGGTGCGCTCCGTGGTACCACGGGTCGTAGTTGTTCGCGGCGATCAGTGGCCACGGCATGTACTGGTTGGCCTTGGTGATCGACGCGGCGCACTCACGCTGCAGCAGCCATCCGCCCTGGTTGTTCGGCGCCGTCCACGTCCAATCGGTCGAGGTCGCGTTTGACGCGAACGCGAGCTTGGTGGTCGGCGCACCCAGCGCCGGGGTGCTCGTCCCGCTGTTCACGTCGGTGCTGTTCGCGCCGTAGGTCGTCGTGGTACCACCCGACGACTCCGCGATGCCACCGGTCTGCGTGTACGTTCCGGTCTGGGGCGCGCTCCCCAGCGTCCCGATCATGTAGTTCCATCGGATCTGGAGCCGCTTGGGCAACTCGGTAGCCGCGAGCGTGAAGTCACGCGCCTGGTAGCTCTGGCTGTCGCCGACCCACAGAAAGTGACAACACCCCCGCAGCACCAGCGCGGCCTGCGTCCTGAAGTCCCCGCCGAAGATGCTCAGTGCCATGCTCGCAACCTCTTCCCCGCGCTCGCGCGCGCATCACCCACCACTCAGTGCCCGGTCCCGTTCTTGAAAAGCAACCCGCCGAGCGCGGTCAGCAGCCCGCCGATCGCGGTCGTCCCGATCGCCCGCATCCAAAAGGTCCGGCTCTCGTCCTTGGCCTCGAGCTGCGCGGTCCTGAACGCGAGGCCCTTGGCCGTCTCATGCCCGCCGGTCACGTGCAGCTTGAGCTCGTCGATACTCGCGCCCTGTCTCTCCTGCTCCCCGCGGATCTCGTGGAGCAAACCAATCACGTCGTTGTGGTCGGGTCGGTCGGTCGGTGGCATGGTCCGCGGTCTCCTTCGCGTTGTTGGTTTTGGAAGAACGGCATTCGGCATTCGGCATTCGGCATTCGGCCAGAGCGCGCGGTCTCATAGGTCCCATACGTCCCATCCGTCCCATTCTTCCCGCTCACGCCGTCAGCCTGTTCACCAGCGCCTTCCCGTCCGCCCCCTGCCACTCGGTCAGCAGGGTGGCCTCAGCCTTCAGCATGTCCTTGAAAGCGGGGTTCTTCAGCTTCAGCGCCTCGAGGCTCATCAGCACGTTCTTGGCCGTCTCCTCGAGCTGGTCCTTCTCGGCGGCCACGTTCCGGGCCTTGGCGCTCTGTGCACGCCCAAAGATCAGCCCGCCGATCCCGGCCGTGCCCAACAGTCCCGCGAGCCCGGCGCCCACCGGCCCGCCTAGGCTGCCCGCGATCCCCTCCGCCAGCTTGATCCCGCCCATCACCCGCGCCTGCTTCACCTCGATCGCCTCGAGCGCGGCCTTGGTGCGTGCCGCGCTCTGCTCGGCCGCGAGCGCGTTGGTCGCGGCGCGGTCCTCGGCCGCCGCGCGGATCTCTTCGCCCCGACGCTCGAACGCCGCGAGCGTGTCGCGCAGCGCGAGCGCGGCGTCCGCCTGTGCCGCGTCAAACTCCGCGGCCAGGTCGTCCACCTTCAGCGTGGTCTCGCTCTGCAGCCGCGCCACGGCCCGCTCAAAGGCGCGCCGCGCCTTCTGCGCGTTGATCCGTGCGGCCTCCTGCGCGGCCGCGCTCTCGGCGCTCAGCGCCGCGGCCTTGCGGTTGGCCTCGGCCAGCGCGGCCTTGGTGTCGGCATCTGCGGCCGCCCGCGCGGCGTCATCCTTCGCGGCCCACTGGGCGGCGCTCAGCTCGCGCCCAGTCTCAGGATCACGCTCGGTGTACTCACACCCCGAGAGCACAGCAACGGGCACCACCACCGCAGCAGCGGCAAACACCCACACACCGATCAACCACAGCACCCCACCAACCCGAGCGCGAGTCTTCATCCGATGCCCCCTTCGTCACCTTGCCACTTCGTCACTTTGCCACTCCGCCACTTCTCACTCTTCCGTCGGAGGCGGCGAAGTCTCCCCGCCGCTCCCGGTGTCTCCGCTCGCCGGCCCGCCGCCCTGGTCAAACGGCAGGTCGAAGATCTCTTGAGTCGCTCTCTTGTTGCTCGGCACCACCCGCCGCGGGTCGCCGCCGCCGCCCACAGGCGCGGGCGTCTCGCCGCACTCAAAGAACGCGAGCGTCTCACCCTCGCTCCCGCCCGCGGGGATCCACAGCCGCGCAATCGTGGTGCCGTCGTCCTGCGGCTCACGCACCAGGTAGCACCAGCTCCCCACGTTCGCCGCGTGGATCTCGACATCATCACGCCGCGTCGGCCGTCCCCACGCCGGGGTCATGCCGTTGATCTGGTTGTTGGTCTCGTACTCGCGCACGTCGTACGCGATGTTCGCCGCCAGGTCGATCGCCTGCCCCGTGCGTGCCACGATCCGCGCCGGCCGCACGTGCTCCCCGAGGATCTTGGCCAGCGCGAGCGTGTAGTCCGCGCCCGAGCGGGTCACGTTGATCCCGGCCCCGCCGCGGATGGTGACCCCGCGCTCGGCGCGCGCGATCAGCTCGTTGATCAGCTCCGCGGTGAGCACCTCGCCGCGCGTCACCGGGTTCAGGCCCATCGCTCGCTCCTACCACAGCCCGCCCAGGTCGATGTCGAGGTACCCGGTGTGCTCTTCGATCACCCCGGTCATCATGCCGTCCCCGTCACGCTTCGCCACGCGGATCAGAAAGTCAGGCGCCAGCGCCAGGCGGTGCTCCACGCCGAAGAACTCGCCGTCGCGGAGGAACCCGAAGGAGCGGTACCGCACCTGCCCGCGCGCCATGTTGAGCGAGACCCCGCTCCCGATCAGGTTGGGCAGCACCACCGGCGCCGCGTTCACCCCGCCCTTGGCGAGCGTCACCAGCCGCCCCACGTCCACGTTCGCGAACCCCGCGCGGTTGTACCACACCTTGACCGACGCCTCGACGGTGCCGATCTCGATGGTCGCGCCGTCACCACCAGCAATCGGCGCGCGCCGCGCGTTGGGATCGTCATCGGCCACCACGTCGGTGTAGATGGTGAGGTTGGTGTTCCCGGTGGTCACCTCCGTCCAGCTCTCGCCGGGCGTGGTCGCGCGCAGGATCCCCGCGCCGCTCCAGGTCGGGGTCTCGTACGCGATCTCGAGCTTGTACACGGGCCCGTCGCCAGAGCCCACGCGCCCGCCGAGCTTCCCCATCACGCGCCGGGACTTGACGAACAGGAACATCTGCTCGGCGAACTTGTCGCCCACCGCCGGCACGCTGGGGTGCGCCAGCGCCTTGATCGGGTCCGCGGCCTGGATGGTCCCATACCGAGAAACCCGCATCCCCCGCGCCTCGTCCTGCGGGAAGAAGGGGAACTCCTCGTCGTCATCCAGAAACTTGAACTCGGTGTCGGCCAAGGGTCAGGCTCCGGAAGAACGGCATTAGGCATTCGGCATTAGGCATTCGGGCAGAGCGGTTCTTATTTGCTGCTTTGCTGCTTTGAGCTTTGCTACTTTCTGTCACACGCTCCGCGCGCCCGTCGCCCGAACCCCAACGTTCCCATGCCCGGACGCGCTCACCGTGCTCACGATCACGCGGAGGTACGCCAGCCCGGTCACGCTGATCGCGGCGCCGATCCCAAACGCCGAGTAAGGAATCGCCCCGCCCGGCAGCTGGCCAAAGAAGCTGTTGTCGAGCGACCCCTCCACACTCAGCACGAGCGAGGCGGGCCAGCTCCCAAGCCCATCCAGGTCGACCAGCTGGATCACCACCGCGTCCAGCCCCAGCACCTCAAAGACCACCGCGTCGCGGTACTCCTCGGAGTACACATGCTCGGAGTCTTGCTTGGGCTTGAGGATCTCGACTTCGGTCGCCATGGGAACTCCACGCAGGCAATGGGGAATGGGCAATGGGCAATGGGAAAGCGGAACTCAGCTCCTCGAATCCCGAATGCCGAATCCCGAATCCCGTCTTCCTAATGCCCAATGCCGAATGCCTAATGCCTCTCTTCCAAACTCGTCCCACTCACCCGCTTCACCTGCCCCATCACCGTGATCACCGCCTCCACCACCTGCTGGAACCCGCCCGCGCGTTCGTCCTGGTCCTCGGTCTGGTGGAGGTTGATCACGTGCCCGCTGGTGGCCGAGTCGTCGAGGGTCACGCACTCGAGCGCGCGCGACACGGCCTCGACGGCCGAGCCAATGGCGTACGCGCTCTCGAGGTTGGTGGCTTCGGGGCAGCTCACCGCGAGCTGCACCACGATGTCGGCCCACGGCTCCTCATCACGCGACCGCCGCGGCTTGCGCGACATCGCGATCGAGGTGACGCACACCCACACCTCACCCGCGGAGCTCTCCTGCGGAGCCTCCCCGGTGTGCAGCACGGCCAGCTTCACCGGCCCAACCGAGTCCTGCGCGGTCTCGATCTGGGTCTCGATCAGGCGCTGAATGGTGGCTTTGTCCAGGTGAATAGCCAAGTGTCAGGCTCCGGAAGAAGGGCATTCGGCATTCGGCATTAGGCATTCGGCAAGAGCGCGGGCCCCATCCGTCCCATCCGTCCCATCGGTCCCATGCTCTTCACCCATTGCCCATTGCCCACTCCCCATTGCCTTCCTCAAACGAATTCATACTTCGGCGACCCCATCGGCAGCGTGCAGCCGGAGATGTCCGGCAGCAGACCGCCGCGCACCTGGCGGAAGGTCAGCCCCGGGTAGATCACGCCGCTGCTGATCGTGAACAAGTAGCCCGACGACCCGCCGCTGCTCTTACACTCGCGCAGGTCGATCACACCGCCGTCGCCGTTGAGGGCGCCCCAGTTGCCGGTCTTCTTCACGTTTATCAACCCGCCGCGCACGTTCACCGTGCCGGGCGTGAAGCTCGAGTGCCCGATGTTGGTGACGCCCGCGTGCACGTTCACCGTGCCCGCGTCGCGCTCGATGTCGCACGACCCGCCCAGGATGTACGCGGTCCCCAGCGCCGCGCTTCCGTTGCGGGAGAAGTACTTGCCGCCCACGACGAAGAGCCGGTTCACGTCCGCGCCGCTCTGCTGGTACACCGAGCCGGCCATCTGGTAGAAGAGGTCGTTGTCGCAGGTGTCCAGGCGCAGAATGCCCGAGGAGTTCTGCGGGCTGTTGAGGATCGACCAGATCACCCCGGAGGTCGACGCCGCGCGCACCTCGATCTGGTCCGCGCTCGACTGGTTCACAAAGAGCCCGGTCGAGGTCCTGTTACACTTGAGCACCAGCTGCCCGCCCGACGCCGCGAGAAACCGGGACGAAGATCCGGGCCCGATGCGGAACTTCACCAGGTCGGTAGCGGAAAGATCCGCCCCCGCGGTGAAGTCCTGCGAGTACTCCTCGACCTGGATCTCGTCGCCGTCGGCCAGCGTCGGCGTGCCCAGGTGCGTCACCAGATTCGGAGAGTCCGCGCTGGTCTTGTAGATCGCCATACCACAATCTCCCTACGCGCCACCAGCGCGGTCATGGATTCTTATTTGCTGCTTTGCTGTTTTGAGCTTTGCTGCTTTAGTAGGTTGCGAGCGTCTGCGCCCTGAACCGCATCGTGAACTTCAGCTTGTCGTAGTCCTGCCCCAGGCTCCACTCGGGCGCCGCGTTCACGCTCGCGTTGCTGAACGTGATCCGCTGGCCGGTGGTGCCACCGCGCGAGACCGGGAAGTCCATGATCACGCTGGTGTACTCCTTCGCCAGGTTGGTGGAGCTGGTGCCGTCGGCGATCAGCAGCTCGAGGAGCGAGGAGTCCGCGGCCTGCTTGAGGGCGCCGCAGTTCACCTCGACGGTGAGCTCGCCGAGGGTATCGTCCCCCTCGATCGGCGCCTGCTGCACGCCGCGGTCCTTGAAGTACTTGGGCTCGCGGAAGACGGGGGTAAAGGAGAGCGCCCCGTCGTGGATGTTCGCGATGGTGTGCACATCGGTACCGTCGTCGATCTTGATCACGCCACCGTTCAGCCAACGCATCACGGTCTGGTTGACGTTCTTTGCGGCCATTGCTGGGCTCCGGGAATCGGGATTCGGGATTCGGGATTCGGCATTCGAAGAGGCCCGCGGCGCTCTTCACCCTGCCACTCTGTCACTTTGCCACTCCGCCACTTCTCAGCGGCTCAGGTCTGCCGCTCCACCAGCAGATTCGCCAGCGTCGCGCTCGTCATGGTCGGCTCGAAGATCAGCTCTTCCACGCCCGCCACGTCGGGGATAATCAGCTCGCCCGGCTTGTCGGAGCCCGGGGAGTGCGCCACGAGGGTCTGCCCGAAGGCGGTCTCGAGGTTGGTCCAGTAGGTCTCGGGCGTCCACACCAGCGTGTCGGCCACGCGGTCGCTCGCGGTCAGCGTGCCGTTGGCCTTGCCAACGCCCGCCGAGAGCGTGCACACCACGGTGCCGAGCTTCATCAGGCTGCCGTCCACGGCGGTCGCCGCGCGATCGGCGGAGTAGGTGTCACCGGGCGCGCCCGCGGTGATCGCGGTGCGGCGCCTGGCCCACACCCGCAGGGTGAAGGCGCTGTTGTCGGCGCCGCGGCCGAAGGGCCGCACGATCACCGAGCGGTACCGCGGCCCGCCCGCGCGGCCCAGGGGAACGCGGATCACACCGGAAGGGATGTCGCTCTCGAGCGCCCGCCCCTCGCTCATGCTCGTCACGGTCGCGCTCACGCCGGTCGCGTGCGCAACCCATTCGCTCTCGGAAGTAACCATGTGAAAAATCTCCGTCACGCGGTGCGCGTGCAGGCCAGTTCCAACATCGCCCCGTCCATCTTCTTGTCGATCTTCTGGATCAACCACGGCCTGTCGGGTGTGTCGGTGTCGATGATCTTGTCGTTCACGTCGGGCGTGATGCTCAGCGCAGAGAGCGCCGCCGCGGTCACCGACCACCGCGTCATCTCGATGCGCCGGTTGCTGCGCCCCTGAAACTCGATCTCCACAGAGACCGCCGCGCGGATCATGGTGAGCGAGCTGTCCACGGTCGCGATCCCACGCGCGCCGGTGGAAGAGTCAAAGGTCGAGTGCACAGCCGCGCGGTACGAAACCGCCCGCCCAAAGTGCGAGACCAGCTCCGCGGCATCCGCAGCCATGTCGGTGGACCACGTCATTCTGGTCTCCCGCGACCATCGACCACAGTTGGGCCATAGGCCATAGGCCATAGGCCATAGCCAGCACAGCGATCGTCAGCCAAAACCCGCCCCGGGCGTTCCCACCCGGGGCGAGGTGTTCTTCCTATGGCCTAAGCCCTATGGCCTATGGCCTCTCTCAGCAGCCCGTGACCTTGCGGGCCATCGTGCTGTTCATGATGAACAGGCCGTAGTGCAGGCGCGAGCGGTAGTTCATCTCGCGGACCTTGTGCTCGTACCACTGCTCGATCAGGATCGGCAGGCCGCCCAGGTTGGTCATGGCGCCGCTGTCGCCCTCGATCTGCATGTCCTCTTCCCAGATCACGCTCTTCGCGAAGCCCGGGTCGGTGGCGATGTCGCCGTCCGCGCGCTTGTAGAGCAGCACCTTGTCGGTCGGCGCGATGTAGGAGATGCTGGCGGTCTGCCCCTCGTTCGCGGTGTTGTACCCCGCGCCCGCGAAGACGACCTCCTTGACGCCGAAGTACTGCGCGGCCTGCGCCTCGCTCACGCTGCCCAGGAGGGGCGTGGTCAGGAGCTTCATGGCGGTGCGGTAGTCGGCGATGAACGCCAGCCGCGCGGCCAGGTACGCGGGGATCTCGAGGGTCAGCTGGTCCTTGGTGATGCCGTGGTTCTTGAAGATCACGTCGGCCTCGACGGCCACGTCGGCCGCGGGGGTCGCGGTCGAGTAGCTGGTCCACGCCGCCGCGGCGCCGTTGCCCGAGACCGCCGCGTAGATCGCGGTGTACCCGTCGGACTCGATGTCACGGATGACGGTGGCGGAAGAGAACTTCGCGCCCGCGTTGTCCATGTCGATCTGGTTGCGGTAGGCCTTGGCCTTCGCCGCGCCCACCTTGAAGGTCAGGCCGTACTCGTCGGTCGAGTAGGTGGAGGTGGTGAGGTCGAGCGCCATCTCCTTGTAGGGCGCGCCGTCGGCGCGCTTGGTGTCGACCGATTCCATGCCGCCGTTGGCCTTGAGGACCATCAGCGTGCCGGTCTGGGTGGGCACCGGCAACGGGGGCGCCACGCGCCCGATCGTGAAGCCCAGGTTGTTGTTCACTTCCTGGATGTACGCGGCCAGATCGGTCCGGCGGAAAACGCCGCTCGCAACAGTCGGAATGCTCATGTGGAAACTCCATTGAAAAAGGCCGCTTCGCGACCATGCGCGAACCGCGGCCCGGGGTGTGCTTGCGAAGATCGGGCAATGGGGAATGGGCAATGGGCAATGGGCTCAAAGCCCACGCCACCGCCTCTTCTCTTTCCCATTGCCCACTGCCTACTGCCTATTGCCTATCAGGGCTCGATCGTCCAGGTCCCCACCACGTGGGTCACGACCCAGTCGCCGTTGCCGTCGGCCACGAAGATCGCGCTCTCGCCCTCGTCGTCGGCCCACAGGTACTTGTCGTCGGTCTGCTTGGCGCCGGAGAAGTAGAACGCGCCCGCCGCGCCGGGGTCGATGCGCAGCGCCTGCGCCGCCTGCACGGCCGCGAAGAAGCGGGTGCCGATCGGCGCGTCCTGCGGGAGGGTCAGGGTCACGGTGCCGGCCGCGCCCAGGTTGGACACGGTCATGCCGCTCTGCGCCCGGCTCAGCGAGGCGGAAGCGGTGTAGACGCGGAAGGAGTTCGAGAAGGCGATCGCCTCGCCCGCGGTCGGCGGGCGGATGGTGATGATGTCGCCGTCGGTGGTCACGGTCTGGAGGGCAAAGCCCACCAGCGCGCCGTCCACCACGGACGAGAGCTTGCCGCTCGCGCCCTGGTACACGGGGTTGCCGAGGGTCACCGCGGCCGAGGCCAGGGCCTTGAAGCTCGCCTGCACCGCCAGGCTGCGCCCGGCGAGGTAGGAGCCGCTCGCGCAGTTGTCGGTCGCGACGTGCGTGGCGGGCGCGCTGGTCGCCGTGGCGACCGCGAACTTGCCGGAGGTGTTGACGTACAGAAGCTGGTAGCGGGTGACCGCCTCCGCGCACTCGAGCGAGAGGCAATCACCGGTGGTCTGCGTGCTCATACTTTGGTCCTTTCGGTGTGTGGTTCAAGCCGCCGGCACCCGTCAGGAGCACCGGCAGCGTGTGTGTTTCAGACGTTCTCGGCGCGCAGGGCGTTGCCGACCTGCTGGCAGTACGCGGTGTACAGGGCGGGGTGGCTCTTCTGCGCCGCGACGTGCGCCTGCCCCTGGTTCATCCCCGCGGCCTGGTTGGCCTTGACGATCGAGAGGTAGTCGGAGCCCTTGCCCGCGGTGCCGCCGGCCGGGATCGCGTTCTCAACCCCGCGGCCCGGGAGCGACTCGAGCTCCTTCAGGCGGGTCTCCTGCGCGGTGATCTTCGCGGAGAGCTCGGCGCGCTCCTTGTTCACCTTGTCGGCCCACTGCTTGCGGGCCGCGCTCAGGGTGAGGCCGCCCTCGAGGGCCGACACGATGAAGCCAGAGTCGGCGCCGAACTCGGCCTTGAGCTCGCCGAAGGTGGCGGGCTTGGCGGCCTGCGCGGCCATCTCCGACGCGGCGCCGGCCACCGCGCTCTCCTCGATCTGCTGGGTCAACTCCGGGAACTTTGCCTTCAGTTCAGCGACAGTCATATTCAAAACTCCTCTGGGCCCGTTCCCGTCGCCAATGGCGGGCCGGGGGTCCTGCTGCGGGAGCTCGGCGGCCAACGTGGCCACGTACGCCTCCGCGTTCTCGATTTTGTCGATCAACCCGAGCGCGAGCGCCTTGCCCGCCGGGTACACCAGGCTCTTGAGCGCGCGCACCGCCTCGGGCGTCATGTTGCGGGCCGCGGCCACCTCGGCCACAAACTCCGCGTAGTCGGGCTCCACGATCTCCGCGCGGATGTGCGCGATGAACTCCTCGGAGAGAGGCACGCCGGCCCCGCCCTGCGCCTTGAACTCATCGCTCCCGACCGGCGTTGCGATCACCCCGGCCTCCGCGAACATCGCCGAGTCGTCGTACAGCATCACGATCGTGCCGATCGAGCCCACCGCCGCGGTGGGGGTGGCGACGATCTCCTCGCACATCACCGCCATCCGCATCGCCAGGGAGTACGCGCCGTCATGGACGAGCGCCTTCACCGGCTTGATCGCGCGCGCCGCGCGGATCGCCTGCGCGATGTCGTCCCACCCGGCCACGCTCCCGCCCGGGCAGTTCAGCTCGAGCACGATCACATCCGCCAGCGGATCGGCCGCGGCCTCGTTGATCGCGGCCACCACGCGGTCGGTCGGGATGCAGCCGAACATGTCCCAGCCCGTGGGCTCGAACATGATCGGCGCGTCGATCTTGAGCCTCGCGACGGTGTTGTACCGCCCGGTCACATCCTCACGCCGCACCGTGCCAACCCAGTCGCGGAACTCCTTGTCGGAAGCGTTGAGCGACACCGGGCGCACAGCATTCGCGCGCGCCCGCGCCAGCCCGAACGCCGCCCTGTCCATCATCAATCGCATCATGGGTAGCTCCGGAGAGAGGCCGTAGGCCATAAGAGAGGCAGTGGGGAATGGGCAATGGGCGGTGGGAAGAGGCGGTTGATTCTTACAGAACCCGTCGTACGCGCAATTCCCCGCGCAGGGGATTTTCTTACATTCTTGCTAACTTTGGAAGCGCTTACTCACCCGGGAGTCTTCTGCACAGAATCAGCCGCCGCAGAACTGTTCCCGGGATTGTTCATATCAACGGCGCCCGGAGTCCCGGGAGGCATCACGCCCGCCGCCTTCTGCGCCGCGGCCTCGCGGCCCTTCTGCTCCACGATCTCTTCCCAGTCACCAGTCCCCAGCCGCCGCGTCTCGCGGTCCAGCGTGGTGAGGTTCTTCTCGATCCCGAAGCTGCTGGCCTCGAACTCGGCCTTCACGTCCACGATCGGCATCGGCGGCCAGATGATGTCGTGCTTCCACCAACCCTCCGTCCACGGCAGCACGCCGTCCCGGATCGCGTTGGCGATCAGCTGCTTGTAGCTCGGCGCCGCGAACTTGCTCCCAAGCTCCGCCCGCCACTTGTGCAGCGCGAGCTCCGCCATCCCCATCGCCACGCGCCCGCCGTGGAAGTTGACCTGCGAAAACTCCAAGCTCACCAACACCAGCGGCAGCCCGATGTCCGCGCCCGCCAGCGCCACCATCGTCCACACGAACTTGTCCATCATCGTGTGCGGGTGCTCGGGCTTGAACTGCCCGGCCTTCGCGCCGCTCGGCAGGAAGATCGCGCGCCCGGGCTGCAGCTCCAGCTCGCGCGGGTCGTCGCTCTCGGCGCGGGCCGGCTGCTCGCCGTCCAGGCCCGCCGCCTCCATGCTCGCCCGCATCGCGTCGGGGTTCGGGCTCTCCACCACCAGCGGGATCATCGCCGCGATCTCGTACGCGAGCGCCCCGTTGAAGATCACACTGTCCAAAGTCTCCAGCCGCTCGATCACGCTCTGCAGCCCCGGCTCCCCGAGGGTCTGCGAAGCACCCAGCACGTGCGGGCACCTAAAGAGCCGCGCCCGGTCGCTCGTCTCGCCCGCCGGCAGGCGGAAGGTCTTCCCGCTGCCAAAGCGCCCGGAGCGGATGTGGAACGCCACCGGCTGGTCGTAGTCCCCAAGCTCCACGCCCGCGTGGAATTTTTCAGGGTCCGCCACGTTGACCGCGCGATCCAGCCTTGCCACCTCGATCAGCTGCACGGACGAATCCGAGACCGGCACGATCACCGTCCCGCCGTCCACCATCGCGTCATGGATCAGGGAGTACGCCTGCTGGAAGTGCGTCAGCATCCGCCGCGAGTCCGCGCGGGTCGAGTTCGCCCACTCCCGCCAGTACTCCTCGTACTGCTTGTCGATGTCGGAGTTGCCGGTCCGGGCCTCGATCTCCCAGCCGCGCTGCACCACCAGGTCGGCCAGGCGCGTCACGATCGCGCGCCCCTCGGGGTTGTTCCTCAAAACGTCCGCGGCCTCGCGCCCGAGCTTCTCGAGCGTCCAGCCGTCCAGGTGCTGGTCCTTGCTGCCCCGCCGCGAGGTCGTCCCCGCGCGGGTCCGCTTCTTCTCCGCGTTGACGTAGCTGTTGACCATCGCCAGCCGGTCGATCACCGACCGGTCCTGCGCCGCCGCCCGGCGGAGTCGCGACACGGCCGCGTCGTACGCGGAGGCCAAGAGCTTGAACGCCATCCCCCAACCTCCTTGTTACAGAGCGCCGCGCCGGGCCATGCGGATGTTGCTGGTGCAGCCGGTCCCGGAGACCCCGGGCGTGGCCTGCAGCCGCTCGCGCGAGGTCATCAGCGCGGAGAGGTAGGTGGTCAGGCTGCCGGACCCCTGCGAGTACCCGTCGGCGGAGCGCTCGTTCCCGATCTTGTCCGCCACCTCCTGGATGTGGAGGTTCAGCTGCGAGAGCTGCAGCGCGGCCGTGCTCTTGGTCGGCCAGTCGGAGTAGGTCCACGCCATGCAAGCCCCCGGAAGAACGGAAGAAAAACACCGACCGCGCGCTCGCGCGTGAACGGTCGGCGGTTGGGTTCAGGGCGGGCGGCGCCTTCCGGCGTCACACCCACCCGGAGGGGAGATCATCAGCCGCGGCGCTTGCGTTCGTTCGCGAGGGCCTGTCGGCGCTTGGCGAGTTCGTTGGCGAACTTCTGCGCCGCGTGGTAGTCGGTGTGCGCCACATTCTCGATCGTCTTCAGCTCGTCGCGCTCGCGCTCGATCTCGGCGAGCCGCGCCTCAAACTCGCGCCGCGCGCGGGTCAGGTACTCCGAGGGCGTCTCGGTGCGGGCGATCTCAGAGTCGATCGCGGCCAGCGTCATCCCAGCCGGGTCCTCAGTCCCCAGCTCATCCCCCTCCACCCGCTCCACCACCTGCGCCCTCTCCGCCCCATCCGTCCCATGAGTCCCATCAGTCCCATGCTCAACCACAGAAGCGCCCACCGCGCCCCCATCCTCATCCATCACCCCGGCCATCAGCCCATCCACCACCGCGGGTTCGCTCGTCATGTTCTTCTCACCCTTCCGTGCCATTCCGGTCTCCCTCTTTCTGCTTGGCGAAGTCGTGCACATCGCGCACGAACGCCTCGACCTCACCGGTCAGCGCCGCGCGTACCGCGACGAGTTGCTCGGGCGCGTTGATCGCGAGCGTCGCCGCGAGTGTCTGGGTCAACCGCGCGGGCATGGCCTCGATGCGCTGGCGGAGCTGGCCCAGGAACCGAGCGAGCTCGGTGGCCCATTCGCGCGAGTCCATCAGCACGCCGCTCTCGAGGTCGTACTGCTGCTTCTTAAGCTTGGCATCCATCAGCGCCTTCAGCGCCTGCACCTTGTTGAACGCCAGCTTCCCCTCTTCGGCGAGGCGGAACATCGTGTCCACATCTTCGATCGTCTCGCCGTCCTCGCCGAGCTCCAGCTGCGACTTCGGCGCGCGCGCCGCGGCGGTGGGAGATATTGCCGTCGTCGACGGCGTGGAGGAAGTGGAGGGCGTGGAGGGGGCGGTGGAGGGGGCAGCTTTGGCCGCGGCCCACAGCCCGGGCTTACGTCCGGAGTTCTTTCGTTTCCCACCGTGGACCCAGCCAACATTGGCAGAAGCCCACGCGCGGATCTTGGCGAGGTCGTACAGCTGGTGACCGGCGGCGTTCTTACCGCACCCAGCGACGGCGAGCATCCCCTTCTTGCCCCAGTTGGCGATGGTCTGCGGTGTCACACCAAGCGCCCGCGCGGCGCCGTGCGAGGAGACCACATTGTCGGGCGCCTGAATCACCTCGGCCATGCCATCCCGCCTCTACAGCTACCCGCCATAAAACCCCGCGAACGCAAAGAGCACCCCCAAAATGCACCACACCGAACCGCGTTTCTCACGTACAAAACAGGCACAAACAGAACAAAATGCACCAACCGTACGGCTCTCTATTTGGGGTCCCGCCCACCACCACCCACACCACCATCCGTCCCATCAGCCCCATCAGTCCCATTCTTCCCACAATCCCCATAGTCGATGTCGTCCACCCCATGCGTCGGGATGTACGGCTTGATCGCCCGCGGCGTCGAGCACCACTCCACCACGCCCGCGGCATCCACCTCGCCGATCATCTTCACCAGCACCGGGTTCTGGTTGCAGGCCGACCGCGCCGTCTCCAGCGCGAACCAGTCCGTCTCCGCATACTCGCACGCCCACCAACCGCGCCCGACCTTCAGCGCCCGATCAAACTTCCGCGCGGCCTTGAGCTCGAGCAGCGCATCAGCCAAAGCCCGCTCGAGCTCCGCGACTCTGTCCATCACCCACCACCCTTTTCAGCCAGCGCCGCGGCCTTCACCAACAGTTGCGTCGATCGCTGCAGCTCTCCGCGCGATGCAATCTCCCGCGGGTCGCGAAGTTCGATATTGCCCGTGATCAGCACCAGCGATCCATCGTCCCTGCTGTCAAACACAACATCCCAGTACCCGTTGCGCAACAGAATACACAACGCCAGCCCAGCAACTTCCGCGTCGCTGCTATCGCGCTCGTACATGGGCATGATCGGATCGAGAATCTTCAACGCCGCCTTAGTGTCCATCACCCACCCCCCTTCCTCTTCGCCCGGCTCTTCCGCGAAGCATTCGGCGCGCGCGGCTTCGCCCGCCGCCACGCCATCGGCCCGCATCACGGCCCTCACGATGGCATCATGCTCCTCCCAGAGATCGGAAGAGCGT
>ERZ650308.604-NODE-604-length-19501-cov-9.262573_pt1 | contig 19501 bp, 11 predicted proteins | sample MGYA00376244_ERZ650308 | MGnify/ENA primary metagenome ERZ650308 (study PRJEB26733, sample SAMN07839295) | wastewater metagenome | biome: small river; feature: stream; material: water | place: USA: North Carolina | collected 2016-04-26 ... | reverse complement strand
AGGACCCGGCGCTAGAGCGTCGCTTCCAGCAGGTTTACGTGGGCGAACCATCCGTGGTTGACACCATCGCAATTTTGCGTGGCCTAAAGGAGCGCTATGAGGCGCACCACAAGGTCGCGATTGCCGACAGCGCACTGGTCGCTGCCGCTACCCTGTCGAACCGATACATCACCGGCCGCCAGTTGCCAGACAAGGCCATCGACTTGATCGATGAAGCTGCCTCGCGCTTGCGCATGGAGATCGACTCGGCTCCAATCGAGATCGACGAACTGCGTCGCCAGGTCGACCGACTAAAGCTCGAGGAACTCGCGCTTAAGAAGGAGAAGGACCAGGCCTCGAAGGAGCGTCTAGAAAAGCTTCGCGAAGACTTAACCGCTAAGACCGAAAAGCTTGAAGAGCTCAACGAGCGCTGGGCCAAGGAGCGTGCCGAACTCAACAAGGTCGGCGACCTCAAGACCAAGCTCGATGGCTTGCGCATCGAGGCCGAACGCGCTCAGCGCGAGGCCAACCTCGAGCGCGCTTCACGACTTCTTTATGGTGAGATCCCTGCCCTCGAAAAGCAGCTCGCTGAAATCGAAGCTGCCGAAAATATTTCGAGCGCCGATGGCGCTAATCAAGAGCGCATGGTCAATGACCAGGTCGGCGAGGATGACATCGCGGCCGTGGTTAGCGCCTGGACTGGCGTGCCAACCGGCAAGCTACTCGCTGGTGAAAGCCAGAAGCTTTTGAACCTCGAGGGTGAACTCGGCAAGCGTTTGATTGGGCAGAAGGCCGCGGTTAAGTCCGTCTCGGATGCGGTTCGCCGCACCAAGGCTGGCATCAGCGACCCAGACCGCCCGACCGGTTCATTCCTGTTCCTTGGCCCAACCGGTGTTGGCAAGACTGAGTTGGCTAAGAGCCTCGCCGAGTTTTTGTTTGACGACGAAAAGGCCATGGTCCGAATCGATATGTCTGAGTATGGCGAGAAGCACTCGGTCAGCCGTTTGCTCGGTGCCCCTCCGGGCTACATCGGTTATGAAGAGGGTGGTCAGTTGACCGAAGCGGTTCGCCGCCGCCCATACTCGGTGGTTCTGCTCGATGAGGTTGAGAAAGCTCACCCAGAGGTCTTCGATGTTTTGCTTCAGGTCTTGGATGACGGCCGCTTGACCGATGGTCAGGGTCGCGTCGTTGACTTCAAGAACGTGATCTTGATTCTGACTTCGAACCTCGGTTCGCAGTTCTTGATTGACCCAGAGTTGAACGACGCTCAGAAAAACGAGGGAGTGATGGCGATGGTTCGCGGGCACTTCAAGCCTGAGTTCCTAAACCGTCTCGACGACATCGTCATCTTCTCTGCTCTAGACCGCAGCGAGCTTGGCCAGATTGTTGAACTCAACATCGACCGACTCTCGAAGCGTCTCGAGCAGCGTCGCCTTCAGTTGGCAGTCACCCCGGCTGCGCGCCAGTGGTTGGCCGACAAGGGCTACGACCCGATTTATGGCGCTCGTCCACTTCGCCGTCTCATGCAGCAGCAGATCGACGACAAGTTGGCCAATCTCCTACTGGCCGGCACCATCCACGATGGTTCGCTGGTTCGCGTTGATGTGGCCGAAGATGGCGTTGCCTTGATTGTCGAACCTGGCGACCTCGGCTAACGCCAACTCGGATTCAATGGGCACCCTGCTAACGGGGTGCCCATTTGTCGTTTCGAGGAACACATGTCCCGCTTTTGATGGAAAATTTATATACAAACGCGAATAAATAGAACATAAACTTAATAGATGCTTCGCAAAAAGTTACACAAGGGGAAAGTTGCCGCATTTGCGGTAGTAATGACGCTTTTTGCAACTTTGTTTACCAGCATTTCTGCTCAGGCGGTTGACAGTGCACCCACCGCTCTTAGTCCTAGTGCGCTTGGTACCCTGTACACCAACCTGACCTTGAGTCAGCCGATCGTTGCGGACGGAACCCCAACTGCAACAATCGCGGTCAGCGCAGGAACTTTGCCAGATGGTTTGAGTCTGGCGTCGGATTCCATTCTCGGCACGCCGACCACTGCGGGCAACTACTCATTCACTTTGACAGCAACCAACACTGTTGGTTCGTTCTCGCAGGTTTACACGGGTGTGATCACCAACGGCAAGCCGGGCGCTATCTACCCGGCGGTTTTGCCACCTTTGACAGCCGGCGTTCAGTCGGTAGTTCGCTTCACATCGGATGGAAACCCGACTGGTGTAATCACATTGGTGTCTGGGTCAGTGCCTGCGGGAATGACTTACTCCTCGGGTGCGGTTTCAGGTACCCCAAGTTCACCTGGCGCCTTTAGCTTCACTCTTCGCTCGACAAATGCTTTCGGTACAAAGGATGTTGTCTACGCAGGTGCTGTTCTTGAGAAGGCGCCAACCTCGGTCTCGCCGGAAACAATTGGATCTATTTATACCAATGCGGCAACTTCCATCACGTTTAGCTCGGATGGAATTCCAAGCGCGGCCTTCAGCGTCTCGGCTGGAACCCTGCCGGCAGGTTTGGCACTCAACGCGTCTACCGGTGCATTGACCGGAACCGCAACCACCGTGGGCGCATACGCTTTCACAATTCGCATGACCAACACCAGCGGCAATGCAGAGCGCGCGTATTCGGGTCAGGTAACCGACGGAGCTCCAACCGTCTTTAGCCCGGCTACTCTGCCAGCGATCGCTGCCACCGATGCGGTAAGCGTTCAGATTTCTGCCGACGGAAACCCGGCTCCTACTTATGCGGTGCAGTCTGGTTCATTGCCGAGCGGTTTTGCACTGAGCAGCTCAGGCTTGCTTACCGGAACCACTACGGCAACCGGAGCCTATAGCTTCACGGTTCGTGCCACTAACTCGGTCTCGAGTCTCGACATCACCTACTCGGGTTCAATCAGCCCAAAGGCGCCAACTGCGATTACCCCGGCCACCCTTGGCAACCTCTATATGACTCAGGCAGTGAACACCACGATCGCTGCCGTTGCCTACCCAGCGGTAACCTTTGCGATCACCGTTGGTGCATTGCCAGCGGGCCTCAGTTTCGACCCGACCACCGGAGTAATCAGCGGAACGCCTACCGCGGCTGGTGCCTACAGTTTCACCATCGATGCAACACAGGCCTCGAGCAGCACCGTTATTTCACACACATATAGCGGCGTTGTGCGAACCGGTTCGATCACGGCAATCAACCCAACCACCATCGCAGACATCCCTGGTGGAATTCTCTACAGCCAGCAGCTCGAAGCCGACAGCTATCCGGCAGCGACTTTTGCGGTCCAGGCGGGCAGCCTGCCAACCGGCCTTTCAATTTCTTCTGCGGGTCTCATTTCTGGAACCCCGACCACCGTCGGTGACTACACCTTTACGATTCGCGGTACTGCGGCTGATGCCACAACGGTTGATCGTCAATTTGTAGTGCACGTGGTTGAGGCCGCGCCTACTCTGATTTCGACCACCATGCCGATCTTCACCGCTGGCACAGCATTGGCCAGCCCGGTTCAACTCGTTTCGAATGGTCTGGCAGCACCCACCTTTGCGGTTAGCTCTGGAACCTTGCCGGCCGGTCTAACTTTGAGCTCCGACCAGATCACTGGAACCCCGACCACCGCGGGTGCCTACACCTTCACCATCACCGCAACCAATGCGGCCGGCTCATTTGCCAAGACTTTCAGCGGCAACGTTCAGTCGCGCACTTGCCCGACGACCACCTGTGTGTTGAACAACAGTCGTGTTCGATTCGGTAACGGAACCGAGAATTCGATTAACGTCGCAGGTCTGATGAACCAGCCTTGGTATTTCTCGGCTCTCGGTTCAGCTTGGAAGAAGCTAACCTACTCGAGTTACCCACTAAACATGGCAGTTTCGATCGGTAGCGCCGGTGCCGGTTACCCACCTGGTTATGTAACCGACCTCTCTGCTCAAAGCGGTGGCACTATGACCAACCAGAGCATTGACTATCGCGAATTTGTGATCACCAGCACTGCTGGCACCGCCTCGATTGGTTACGGAAAAATTACCGTCAAGGGAACCTTCGCCAATGTTCGCGACCAGTCGAACTCGATTGTGAGCCTAGAAGTCACCCATGTCTATGAACTTGGGCAGAACGACAACTTCATCAAAATTACGACCACCGTCAAGAACGTGAACGCTAGCTCGCTCACCAATGTTCTAGCCTTCGTCGGAACCCAGGATGACTGGGTTGGAAACTCAGACAGCCCGACCAAAACTAAGGGAAACCTAGTCAACGGAGTATTCACCCCGATCACTTCGCAGTCGACTCCGGCTTCAGTTCTGCAGATTACCTCGGGTGCCGAAGGCGTGCTGTTCTACTCGACCACTCAAAACGTGAACATGTCGATCAACGGCTGTTGTTCATTCTCCAATGCCTACACCACAAACCCGACCTCGTCTCTAATGACCCAGACCAATGACGGATCATATGCCGCGCAGTTCCCATTCGGAACCTTGGCCGCTGGCGCATCTTCAGAGTTGACCTGGTTCTATGCAGCCGGTGCCACGGCCGACCTAAGCACCGTGGCCCAGGCAATCGCTTCGGCTGCCGCTCCGGTTGCGCCGCGCGTTAGCCGCGGAAACGCTCAGGCAACCTTGAGCTGGGATGCCCCGGTTTCTGCAGACCCGATCGTGAACTACACAATTCGCTACAAGAAGACCACCGACGCAGGCTGGACCAACGTGCCGCTACGTTCGCCGGCTTCTACCGCAACCTCTGAAGTAATCACCGGTTTGGTAAACGGAAGCATCTATACCTTCCAGGTAGCTGCCATCAGCCACTCGGTCAGCGCCAACGTTGACGTTACCGGCGCTTGGTCGGCCACCTCAGCCCCTGCACTTATTGGATACCCAGATGCCCCGACCGTGACCAGCGCAACCGGCAGCGACGGCCAAATCACGGTCAATATCACCCCAGGTGCTAGCGATGCTTCACCGATTACCGGCTACGAATATTCGGTGGATGGCGGCGTCTCTTGGATCACGATTTATCCAGCCGACCCAACCATGACCAGCTACACCATCACCGGTCTGCCAAACGGTGGCGCCTACCAAATTCAGCTTCGTGCTAAGAACATCTATGGCACCAGCGCGGCATCGAACACCTTCGCCGCCTACACCAGCCCGGTATGGATTGACCGATTCCTAAACGGTATGGTCATCGGCCGCGCCTATTCCGACGGTGTCTTGGCCGGTTCCGACATCTCTAGCTATGCGGTCACCGCAGGCGCTCTACCTGCCGGCTTATCACTCAATGCAACTACCGGCGCTATCACCGGAACACCAACTGCTGTGGGCGCTTACTCGTTCACAATTACGGCACAGAATGCCGCGGCGACGTTGGCCCAGGCCTTCACCGGTACCGTCACCAACTTTGGCTTCACGCCAACCACGACCAGCTTCAACCTCGATGTGGCTTCACCTTTCAGTGCAACCATTTTCGGTAGCCAGTCGGTAGGTATCTCGTTGTCGCCAACGGGTGCAACTTTGAGTTGGGTTAGCGGAGCATTGCCTGCCGGCGTGACCAGCTCATTCGTTTCTAACGGTGTTTACGGCGTCTACCCGAACCTTTCGCTTTCGGGTCAACCGACCGCCACCGGCGTCTTCACCCGTGTCTTGCGCATGACCGATGGAACCGGCCGAACCGTTGATGTGACCTTGACCTTTACGGTAGTTCGCGCTCTTGCCGGCGCACCGACAATCAGTTCACCAACCTACTCAACCGGAACCCTGACTGTTCCATTCACCGATGGCGCTGCCGGCACCTCTCCAATCTCTAGCTACCAGTACTCGTTGGACAACGGTGCGACTTGGGTGACCTATTCCGGCGGAATAACTTCTCCGATTACCATCACCGGCCTAACCGACGGAAACTACTATCAGGTCAAGTTGCGCGCGGTTAACGATTCGGGCCCATCAGCACCTTCATCGGCTTACAACATGCTGATGAATCCGGCCTTCACCGATCAAACTTTGGCGCCATTCGTCAAGGATGTTGCCTACACCGATTCCCTAACCGGTGGTGCCCAGATCACTTACACAATCACCGGAACCTTGCCTACCGGTGTTACCTTCAACGCAACCACGGGAACCTTCAGTGGAACCCCGACCACGATCGAACCTTATTCATTTGTGATTCGTGCCACCAACGCCAGTGGTTTCGTGGATCTAACCTTCACGGGTTCGGTGCTGGCTACGCTTACTCCGCCTCCAGCTGCTACCCCGGTTGAACCTGCGCCACCTGCACCGAAGACTCTGCCGCGCCTTGACCCGATTGTCAGCGAAGGCGGCAAGCAGCCAGGTGACATCTCAGCCGTGCTCGGCAAGGGGCAAGAGGGTAAGGATGGCGCCGTTCTTAACGTGAACGCCGACTCGCTAGATGTCGTCGCGCCGGACTGGAATATTGCAATCAAGGCCGTTAATCCAAACGGCCAGGCCGTGGCACCGTCATCGACGGGTGGCCTAACCGTTGAGGCGCACCACTCGGTCGAGCTCGGTGGAGCCGGATTCCTAGTCGGTTCGAAGGTTGCCTTCTATGTAATGTCGACCCCAATCCTCCTTGGCGAACTCGAAGTTACCGCCGACGGAAAATTTGCCGGCTCGCTTCCATTACCGGTTGGCCTCGAACTAGGCAACCACACTCTTCAGATTCGTGGTTATGCGCCTGACCAGGGACCGCGTTCTGTCTCGCTTGGCTTTGCTTTGATTGAGAAGCGAACCATTACGAAGTCATTCAACTTAGATCTCCAGTTCAAGCCGAACTCTGCGGTGCTAGACGCACGTTCCAAGGCAGCCTTGGTGAAGTTCGTTCGCCAGGTTCCTAAGGCTGCAATCAGCGCGAGGCTTTTGATTTCCGGTTCGGCTCTCGACATCATCAAGCAAATCGCCAACAGCGTCGCGGTGAACCGTGCTTCAAGCGTTTTGTCGGTTGCTCGAACCATCCCGGTCAAACTCGAACACGTTGAGATGGCAAAGGTCGTTCCAGCGAAACTCGGCAACTCTGGCCGAGTCGCAAAATTGCACCTGACCTACACGCTGGTAATCGTCGCCGACAGCTAGTCACTTGGTGCTGTTTCGGGCTCCCAGAACTCGCTAAACTGTGCCCTATGACTGAAAACAACCGTTCTTTTGGCCAGGGGGCTCAGGGCGAACCTGAAGCACCAAAGGCACGCAAAGTTAGCCTGATTACTCGTCTGCGCTACAACTTCGACAACTCAATCGCAAAGAGCGGCGCCTTCGTCGCATACATGTTCGGCGGCCTCGTCGTAATGTCGATTCTGGTTGTCATCATCAGATATGCGCTCTATTCGGTGCCGGCACTTTATGCGGGCGACAAGCTGGCAGCGCCAACTTTCGAAACTTTCTGGGGTTCATTCGCCGGTCTACTTGGCAAGGGCGGCGAGCCTACCTGGGCCGACCGCATCCTTGGCATCATTAGCTGGGCCGTAACCATTACCCTTGCCGGTAGCGTTACCGGTTTCATCGTCGGTGCCATCAACCGCACCTTCGAGCGACTTCGCAAGGGCAAGAGCCCGGTTGTTGACTCTGGTCACACCCTGATTCTTGGTTGGTCTAACCGCGTGTTCCCAATTCTGAAGGAACTTGCGATTGCTAACGAGAACGTGCGCAAGCCGCTAGTGGTTATCTTCAGCGACAAGTCTCGCGACTTCATGGAAGACGAAATTGAGTCTCGCGCAGAGGGCCTGGGCAAGCTAAAGGTGGTCACCCGCACCGGTGACCCAACCAACCCTGCCGACCTGAAGCGCACCAACATCGCCGGCGCCAAGTCGATCATCATTCTGGATGAAAACGAAGCCGGCGACGCAACCATCGTTTCGACCGTGCTTGCAGTCAAGTCGGTCAACTCGAACCCGAAGACCCGCATCATCGCCGAGGTCGACGACGCAAACACAGCTGAGGCACTTGAAACTGCCACCGAAGGCCGAGTCATTTCGGTTCGCTCGCACGACGTGATTGCTCGAGTGACCGCGCAGGCTTCGCGCCAGCCTGGTCTCGCTGCAGTGACCCTAGACTTGCTCGACTTCGATGGCGACGAGATCTACTTCAACAGCGTTCCAGCGCTGGCAGGCAAGACCTATGCAGACGCCATCCTGGCTTTCAATGAGGCCTCGGTCATTGGTCTGGTCGACGACAAGGGCGTTGCCCACTTGAACCCTAAGCAGGGCACCAAGCTGACTGCCAAGACCCAGATCATCGCGATTGCTGCCGATGACGACAAGGTGGTTTACACCGGAGTTCGTGAAGACATCGCCACCAAGAAGATCAGCGCCAAGAAGTTGCCTGCCGCCAAGGCCGAGCACCTACTTGTCATTGGCTGGTCATCGATGGGCCGCTCGGTTATTTCAGAGTTGGCCTCGTTCTTGCCAAAGGGTTCGTCTGTGCACATCGTTGCTCAGAGCAAGTTTGTTGATGCCGCCGAGATGGCCGACCTAAAGTTCGGTGACATCAAGGTCACCCACGCTTCTGTTTCTGGTGACATCGATGAGTTGATCGCTGCCGCTTCGGCCAAGAAGTACAACGAGGTCATCATCCTTGGTTACCGCAACGCGATCAGCGAGTCTGAAGCAGATGCCCAGACCATGCTGACCATGTTGCAAATGAACCAGTTGTTTGCAGCCGATGGCAATGGTGTTGAGCCGACCCGATTGGTTGCTGAGATTCTCGACAGCCGCAAGGCCGAGCTTGCTCGAGTTGCCGCTGCCGATGATCTAGTGGTCAGCGACAACTTGGCTGCGCTGCTGATTGCTCAGGTTTCAGAGAACCCAGCCCTTGCGCCGGTCTTCGAAGACCTATTTGATGCAGAGGGTGCGTCGATCAACGTTCGCCCGGTCGATCACTACGCACCTCTTGGCAAGGAAATTGAGTTTGCTGAGCTAGTTGCGATTGCCCGCGCTCACGGTGAGTCGGCCATCGGTTACCGTTTGTTGGCAAACGCGCCTGGTGACGCTGCTTCGGGTGTGGTTTTGAACCCTGCGAAGACCACCAAGTTCAAGCCTGCCGACGGTGACGCACTGGTGGTTATTTCTGACCTATAGTTTCAACATGATTGAACAGACAGTGGCCGGGGCTAAAGCAGCCCTGGCCACTTTCGTTAACCCCGAGAAGCGCGCGTTTTTCCCGAAGTTTTTCAAGTCGGGGCCGGGCCAGTATGGCGAGGGAGACGAGTTCCTGGGCGTCACGGTGCCAAATGTGCGCACTGTGGCTGGGCAATTTGCCGGCCTAACCGAGGCCGAGATTTACGAACTGATGCAGTCACCGATTCACGAGCACCGTTTGCTTGGGTTGATCATGCTGGTGGCCAAGTGGAAGAAAATCACCAAGTCTGGTCGCGGCCGATCGGCTTCTGAAGTTGCTGCGCAGCACGCGGCCCAGCAGGAGCTCTTCGACTTCTATCTGCGGTTGGTATACGAGGGTCGAGTTAATAACTGGGACCTGGTCGACACCTCGGCGCCTTATTTCGGCATGTATTTGGTAGGCAAACCCGATGCCATGCGCCTGCTTGAATCGCTGGCCAGAAGCGAAAAGCTTTGGGAGCGCAGAGTGGCGATTATGTTTACCTTTGCCTCGACCCGCGCCGCGGTGCTGAAGATAGGCCCCGCGGATTTCAGACCAACAATTCAGATCGCCGAGATTCTGCTGCACGACAAGCACGATCTGATTCACAAGGCTGTCGGTTGGATGCTGCGCGAAGTGGGAAACCGCGATGTCGCCGAATTGCGAAATTATTTGAGCCGCTACGCGGCTGAGATGCCTAGGACCATGCTGCGTTATGCCATTGAAAAGCTCGATGCCGATGAGCGCAAAGTTTGGTTGGGCAAGAGTTCGCAATAGCGAATGATTTTGGCGTGTTAGGTTTGACCCTGTTGGGATAACCCAATTTAGTCGGGGGTCTTAGAAAGATTTCTCGTCTTGAAAAAGCCATTCGGCATCCTCGCGACCATTTCCCTAGTGATTGCTGCAATCTCGGCAACTAACGTCTCTGCTTCGGCGGCAGACACTGTGGCTGTATTCCTCGACACCGAAGCGGGAAACAGCATCTACACGGCTCCGTCGGCAATCAATGCCCTGGGCAATAAGTTGGTCTTCCTGCAATACGGCAAACTCAATTCCTACGACAAGATCAGCCAAACTACAGTCAGTTTGATGCCTGCAGGTAGCGTCATCCAAGGTGAGCCTTTCGCCATTGCGGGTGGGAAAGTTCTTTTTAATGCTTGGGTGGCCTCGAACCCTGGTCAAGAACTTTATGCCACCGATGGCACGTTAGCTGGCACTGGTCTCGTTAAAGACATCCTTCCGGGAGCAGCAGAATCTCAGCCTCGAAACTTCATGCAATTTGGTGACAAGGTTGTCTTCTCGACCAGAGACGCGACCAACTCGTATTACGAACTCTGGATCACCGACGGAACGTCTGCGGGCACCACAAAAATTCGTAACTTGGACTACATCATCAATTACGGCAGCGCCATTCTGAATGGAAAACTTTATTTTCAAGCTGCCTCAAGCGGATATAGTCTCACCATCTGGTCAACCGATGGAGTGACTGCGAGTCAGGTCGCTGACATCACCCCGCAGGAAGCCAACCTCACAACTTTTGGTGATTGGGTTTACTTCAACGGTGACTCAACAAACGCAGCACTATCGAATCGAGGCGGTGGCGTATCGGGTTATGAACTGCTCAGAACAAACGGAACAATCACCGAGATTGCAGCCGATATTAACCAGACTTCAAACAACACCTCGTGGTCAAAACCGACCAACTTGGCTGTGTACAACGGCGCACTCTACTTCTCAGCCAACGATGGAACTCACGGTGCTGAGTTGATGAAATTCGACGGCACTTCGGCATCATTGGTGACGGACTTTTACCCAGGCGCCGCAGCCTCAAGCCCTTGGAATCTTGCAGTGTTCAACGGAAAGCTTTACTACTCAGCTGTTGATTCGACCAATAGTCGCGAACTTTATGTGTCTGATGGAACCGGGGCTGGCACTTCGTTGCTGGCAGAAATCTTCCCCGGCGTCTCGGTCTGTGCTCCGACGGACCACTTTTGTTATTCGCGAACAAACTCCAGTGACCCACGTCTTTTCACTGCGTTTGATGGCAAGTTAATCTTTTCAGCTATCGACGCAAACGTCGGCGGCGAGCTTTTTGCGATCACGCCAGCTGCGGCGGTCTTGACACCTGCCCCGACAGCATCATCCACTCCATCAGCTTCTCCGACCGCCACTGCCGAGTACAAGGGTCCGCTGGTAAATGCAATCGAGGCACGAACCTTTGACTCGAGCCTGGGTGGAATTGTGACGGTCACCGGAGCGCGGCTAGACACGATCGTCAGCATCAAAGTCGACGGCCAGGCGGCCGAACTCATTTCGGTCGCCGAATCAAAGATTGACTTCATTGCTCCAGCCGGCAAGCCTGGTTTCCCAGAGTTGAGAATCCAATTCGCAACTGGATACATGACCTGGTCTAACGCGCTGACCTACTTTGACATCATGGTTGAAAAGGCCAAACTAGCTAACCGGATTCCAAAACCGGCCAAGGCGATTAAGCCGGCCAAGGTAGTTAAGAAGTCGACCGTGAAGCCTAAGGCAAGCGCTAAAAAGCCTTAGTCGATGTCGACGACCACCGGCACGTGGTCACTCGGGGCTTCGCCCTTGCGCTCATCGCGGTCGATAACCGCGCGAGTGACTCGTTCGGCAAATGGGTCATTGCCCAAAATAAAGTCGATGCGCATCCCCTCGTTGCGCGGGAACCGCAACTGCTGGTAGTCCCAGTAGGTGTAACCCTCTGGGATGCGAGGGCGAACCACATCGGCGAGGCCAATCTGCTCGAAAGCTTCGAAGGCCTGACGTTCCGGTTCAGAAACGTGAGTGGCGCCCACAAAATCGTTGATATCCCAGACATCGGTGTCTAGCGGAGCAATGTTGAAGTCACCCATCAGAGCAAGCGGCACATCGCCCGAGTGCTCCTGAAACTCGGCGGTGGTTGCGGCCAGGCGGTCTAGCCATTCGAGCTTGTAGGTGTAGTGCGGGTCATCCAGAGTGCGACCGTTTGGCACGTAGAGAGACCAAAGCCGAACACCGTCGAAGGTGGCACCGAGCGCGCGGGCTTCCTCAACCTGAGGCTTGCCCTCCTTGCCAAAACTAGGCATTCCGCCGAAACCAATCTCGATGTCCTCGGCCGGAATCTTGGTGGCAAAAGCAACGCCGTTCCACTGATCTAGACCGTGCATGATTACCTGATAACCAGCAGCCTCGAAGGCGGCCACCGGAAACTGCTCTGGCTTGCACTTGATCTCTTGCATGGCAAGAACATCGGTGTTTGAACGCTCGAGCCAGTCGACCACGCGGCCGACGCGAGTGCGAATTGAGTTGACGTTGTGGGTGGCGATGCGCATGCATAAAGGCTAACCGAAGCGCGCTGGCCGACCCATTTCTGGCGCGGCTGCAACGCTAAACTTGAGTCATGACTTTTGACCCAACCACTCACCCACGCCTTGTTGAACTGATCAAGAAGCTAGCCGTGGTTCACGGCCGCGTGACCCTTTCGAGTGGCATCGAAGCCGACTATTACGTTGACCTTCGTCGTGCAACTCTTCACCACGAAGCTGCCCCGTTGATTGGCCAGGCCATGCTCGACCTGCTCGACCTCAACGCAATCACCGACTATGAAGCCGTTGGCGGTCTGACCATGGGCGCCGACCCAGTGGCAACCGCAATCATGCACCAGGCAGCCGCGCGCGGTCGCGCGATTGACGCGTTCGTGGTTCGCAAGGCAGCCAAGGCTCACGGCATGGGCCGCCAGGTTGAAGGCCCAGATGTTAAGGGCCGCAAGGTCATCGTTGTTGAAGACACCTCAACCACCGGTGGCTCACCACTAACCGCAGCCAAGGCACTTGAAGAAGCCGGCGCAATCATCGTTGCCGTGGCAACCGTGGTTGACCGCGATACCGGTGCTCAGAAGGTCATCGAGGATGCCGGCTACCGCTACTTCTCGGCCGTCTCACTCGACGACCTAGGACTTCGCTAAACCCTGATTAATCCAGGCTCGGCTGCTCCAAAACTCGTGCACTAAACCTCAGAAAGCAGTGATTATGGAGACAAAGAAGTCTCCCCGCCAGTTCGTCTACACGCAGCTGGCCTCGTTCTTCGGCCTGGTTTCGGGCTCGATGGTTTTCATGGCGTTCCCATGGTTGGCAATTCAGCTCACCGGTTCGGCCACTAGCTCAGGCATTTTGGTTGCCGTCACCTCAATTCCAAGCCTGCTGCTTGCCCCAGTGATCGGTTCGATCATCGACAAGATGGGTCGCCGCCGAACCTCAATCGTCGTCGAACTGCTCACCGGTCTCGCCGGTCTGCTAATCCCGCTGGCCGCCGGTCTTTGGCAGATGACCCTGCCGCTGCTCATCGCGGTTGGCGTTATCCGCTCAATCGTTGCCTCGGGTGGCATGAGTGCTCGCAAGGCTCTAATCCCGGATGTCGCGAAGATGGCCGGCATCTCACTCGAGCGCGCCAACTCAATTTCTGAGTCGGTTTTTGCCGCCGGTTTCGCCTCCGGCCCAGCGGTAGCGGCATTCTGTATCCCGATTTTTGGCATCTACAACACCTTCTTCGTGATCACCGCAATCGGTTGGGTCTCGGCCGGGTTCATGATGTTGGTCAGGGTCAACGAGGTTCGCGAAGAGAACCATGAGGACGAGAAGAACCTCTTCAAGTTCGCCATGGAAGGTTTCAAGATTCTCGGCCGCACCCCATCCGTGGCAATCATGATGGTCGGCGTAATGTCGCTCGCGATGATCTACCTGCCAACCGAGATGGTGGTTTTGCCGAAGTACTTCAACAGCATCAATGACCCGGCAAGCATGGGTCTGCTGCTTTCGGCGATGGCCGCAATGACCATGGTCGGTTCGCTGCTGTTTGAGAAATTCACCAAGTACATGAGCTTTGCCAACGTGTTCCGTTTTGCCCTGCTTGGTGTGGCAATCAGCCTGGTGCCGATGTCATTCTTGCCGCCATACTGGCTGCTAATCACCTTCGGCTTCATGCTCGGCTTTGCCTGGGGGCCGATGCCGCCGCTGCTCAACACCGTGATTCAGCGCAAGGTTCCGCCATCGACCCGCGGGCGAGTCTTCAGCCTCGAGATGGTCATTTGGTCAGGTGGCCCAATGATTTCGATGCCGATTGCCGGCCTTGCCGTTGACTCACTCGGTGTTCAGATCACCTTCTGGATCATCGCGGCACTGGTTCTAACCTCGGCGATTTTTGTCTCGAGCTCGAAATACATGAAAGAGATCAACACAGCCGAGTTTGCCGACTAGGGCTTTGGTAGCCTAGAGCCATGGCAGATCGCAGCAATATCACCTCTTGGCTAACCGACATGGATGGCGTGCTCGTGCACGAAGGTCACCCGATTCCGGGAGCGGCCGAACTCATCGCCAAGTGGACCGCGGCCGGCACCCCATTCTTGGTGTTGACCAACAACTCGATCTACACACCACGCGACCTTTCGGCGCGACTGAAGCTTGCCGGCCTTGACATCCCTGAAGAACGAATCTGGACTTCGGCACTGGCAACCGCATCATTCTTGAACAGCCAGAAGCCGGGCGGTTCGGCATTCGTTATTGGCGAGGCCGGCATGACCCAGGCCCTGCACGATGTCGGCTATGTTCAGACCGACCAGAACCCTGACTATGTGGTGCTCGGCGAGACCCGCAACTTGAGCTTCGAAAACCTAACCAAGGCGGTTCGCCTCATCGGTGCCGGCGCGCGATTCATCGTGACCAACCCGGATGCCACCGGCCCGTCAGGCGAGGGACCAATCCCAGCAGCAGGTTCGGTTGCCGCCCTGATCAGCAAGGCCACCGGGATGGAGCCATACATCGTTGGCAAGCCAAACCCAATGATGTTCCGCAGCGCGATGCGCAAGATAGGCGCACACTCCGAGTCAACCGGCATGATCGGTGACCGCATGGACACCGATGTGGTTGCCGGAATCGAAGCCGGTCTGCACACTGTTCTTGTGCTCACCGGAATCGCGGATGACGCGGAGATCGCGAAGTATCCATTCCGCCCGACTGAGATTCTGAACTCAGTCGCTGACCTTATCTAGGCTCGCAGGCAACCTCAGCGAGCTGCCTGTCGGGTATCCTTGAAGCAGGTGAGCTGGGAAGTCTGGTCGGCATGCATTTCGTCGACTTCAGATTGGTAACCATGAACCTACTTAGCGCGCTAGCCAGCGGATCCGCAGCTGCCGAATCCACCTCACCAACCCCATTCATGCTTTGGGGTTCGGTCATCATTTTCCTTGTCGCCTACGCGTTCATTGCCACCGAAAAAATCAACCGCGTTGCGGTGGTTAGCGCTGGTGCCGCGGCCATGATTTTGATCGGTGCAACTGGAGCAGACGAAGCCTTCTATAGCCATGCAACTGGAATCGACTGGAACGTAATCTTCCTGCTTCTTGGCATGATGATCATCGTCGGAGTGATTCACAAGACCGGACTGTTCGAGTTCTTGGCAGTCAAGGCGATTCAGTTGGCCAAGGGAAACCCTCGTCAGGCATTCGTCTACATTCTGATTTTGGTTGCCTCTGCGAGTGCACTGCTCGACAACGTGACCACGATTTTGCTTGCGGTGCCAATGACTTTCTTGGTCGCCAAGTATCTAAAGGTCAACCCGGTGCCTTTCATCCTGGGTGAGGTTTTCGTTAGCAACATCGGTGGTGCCTCGACGTTGATTGGTGACCCACCGAACATCATCATTGCGAGCAAGGCTGGCCTAGATTTCAACGCGTTCCTTGTGCACATGGCTCCGATCGTGGTCTTGGTCATGATCGTGATTGTGCCGCTGCTAGTGCTCATGTTTAAGAAGCAGTTGGTCAACTCGGCCGAAGACCGCGCTGCGGTTATGACCTTGGATGCTTCGAGCTACATCACCGACAAGAAGCTACTTATAAAGAGCCTCTCGGTATTGAGCATTGTGATCGTGGCATTCGTGCTGCACTCTGTGCTTCACCTCGAACCTTCCATCGTTGCGATGATGGGTGCTGGGCTCCTAGTGCTATTGAGCAACCTCAAGCCAGAGCAGTTCGCCAAGGATGTCGAGTGGGGCACCCTGGTGTTTTTCGCCGGCTTGTTCGTCATGGTTGGTGCACTCGTTAATGTTGGTGCACTGAACCTGGTTGCCGACATGATCGGCAATGCCGTCGGAGACAATGCAGCGCTTGCCGCAGGCTCGGTCGTCGTGGTTTCGGCTCTGGTCTCCGGCATCGTTGACAACATTCCTTACGTTGCGAGCATGACCCCGGTCATCCACCAGCTGAATGACCAGATCACGACCATCACTAACGACGGGCTTTGGTGGGCGCTAGCCCTTGGCGCTGACTTCGGTGGCAACATGACCATCGTCGGTGCGAGTGCAAACGTGGTGGCAATCGGCCTCGCTCACGCTGCCGGTCACAAGATCACGTTCTGGCAGTTCGCCAAGTATGGAGTGCCGGTCACCTTAGTTTCGACTTTGCTGGCTCTTCCATACGTGCTGATTCGCTACTTCTAAGCCGCTGACCCCGAAGTGTGGTGACCAACATGACTAAGAAGAACCGTATTTGGAGTCGCACCTCTGTCGCCGAGCGACGCTGGGTGATGTCGGTTTTGCGAAACGAAACCTTTGGCGGTGGCCTCCTTTTGGCAGCCGCGCTTGCCGCGCTCGTGCTGGCGAACAGCCCGCTTAGCGAGTGGTATGTGAGTCTGCGCGACCTAACGATTGGCCCAGAAGAGCTTCATCTGAATCTGAGTTTGGGCACTTGGGCTGCCGACGGCTTGTTAGCGGTGTTCTTCTTCGTTGCCGGCATCGAACTAAAGCACGAGTTGGTTCATGGTTCTCTGAAAGATCGAAACAAGGCGATGGTTCCTGTTGCCGCTGCACTCGGCGGCATGTTGGTTCCGGCGCTGATCTTTTTTTCCATCAACTCGGGGAAAGGAACTGCTGTTGGTTGGGGCATCCCGATGGCAACCGACATCGCTTTCGCGCTAGCAATTCTTGCCGTGGTCGGTCGAAGCCTGCCGGTCGAGCTGCGAGCGTTTTTACTTACCCTGGCTGTCGTCGACGACCTTGGCGCGATCATCGTGATCGCTCTTTTCTACTCGGCAAAGTTTGCCCTGCTGCCTTTCATCGGTGCTCTCGCACTGCTCGCCGTTTTCTACCTGCTGCAGCGGAAGGCGATTCGAGGCTGGTTCATCTATGTGCCGCTAGCCCTAATGATTTGGTTCTTGGTTCACGAAAGCGGAGTTCACGCAACTGTCGCTGGCATCGCAATGGGCCTTCTCATGAACATGTCGAAGGCCAAGGGCCAGAAAGAGTCTTCGGGTGACCGTGTCTTGCATCTGCTGCACCCATACTCGGCAGGTGTCGCGGTGCCGATCTTCGCCTTCTTTGCTTCTGGCGTCGCTCTCACGAGTTTCAACCTGGAGCAGTTCCTCGACTCGCCACTTGCCTTAGGTGTGATTTTCGGTCTGGTCCTGGGCAAGCCGGTTGGCGTGTTCTTGGGTGCATACCTGACCGCTCGGTTCACGCGCGCGGAGTTGTCAAAGGGAGTCTCGTGGTGGGACATCCTAGGAATCGGTTCGCTCGCGGGCGTGGGCTTTACCGTCTCACTCTTGATCACCGAGCTGGCCTTCAAGGATTCCCCAGACAACGCGCAGCTGGGCGTAATCGCAGTCTTGGTTGCGAGCCTCGGCAGTGCACTGATCGCTTCGGTCATCCTCTCAATTCGTCGCCGAGTTTATGAGAAGGTTGCCTAGTGAGTGAACCGATGAACCCTGGCCCATCTGAGTCGCCTGAACAGACGACCTGGGGCGTTGGCCCTTGGCAGGGTGAGTGGCCGGCCGATGCCGGAACCCCGGATCAACCGAACCCGGATTCACTGCTCGACCCAGAGCTTTTGCTAAACGGCGACACTAGAAACGTTCTCGACCAGTTCCGATACTGGAAGATGGAGGCAATCATCGCCTCGCTCGACCAGCGTCGACACAAATATCATGTTGCAATTGAGAACTGGCAGCACGACCTGAACATCGGGTCAATCGTGCGCACCGCGAACGCTTTCTTGGCAGCCGAGGTTCACATCATCGGCAACCGCCGGTGGAACCGCCGTGGCGCGATGGTCACCGATCGCTATCAGCACGTTCGCCACCACCCAACCGTCGAAGAGTTTGTCGAGTGGTGCAAGACCGGTGGTGAAGGCGGGCAGCCGCTGCCGATCATCGCAATCGATAACGTGCCGGGCTGCAAGAAGATCGAGGAGTATCCGCTGCCGGAAAACTGCGTGCTGCTGTTTGGGCAGGAGGGTCCGGGACTCAGCGAAGCGGCGATCGAATCATCCGAGGTGGTTTTGGAAATCACCCAGTTTGGTTCAACCCGCTCAATTAACGCTTCGGCTGCCGCCGCGATCACGATGCACCAGTGGGTCATGCAGTGGGTCTTTAACCACAAGCTCTAAGCCCGACCGGCGCCAAGCCCGCGTTTGGCGCTAAACTTAGATGTACGCCATTCGCGTGCAATCCAAAGCTTTGAAACACGGGGTAAAAGTATGCCTGCATTAGTGATTATTGGTGCGCAGTGGGGCGACGAAGGCAAGGGCAAGGCAACTGACCTTATTGCCGAGCACATCGACTACGTAGTCAAGTTCAACGGCGGCAACAACGCCGGCCACACCGTGGTCATCGGCAACGAGAAGTATGCCCTCCACCTTTTGCCTTCAGGCATCCTGACCCCTGGTGTTACCCCGGTCATTTCAAACGGTGTCGTCATCGACCTAAGCGTTCTGTTCCACGAGATCGAGGCGCTTGAGGCTCGCGGCATCGACACATCCAAGCTTCGCGTTTCAGCAAACGCACACGTCATCACCCCTTACAACGTCATCGTTGACAAGGTTTCAGAGCGCTTCTTGGGCAAGCGCGCCATCGGCACCACCGGTCGCGGCATCGGCCCAACCTACGCCGACAAGATCAACCGCATCGGCATTCGCATCCAAGACCTATTCGACGAGAGCATTCTTCGCCAGAAGGTCGAGGCCGCACTGGTTAGCAAGAACAACCTGCTAACCAAGGTTTACAACCGCGCAGCCGTGAAGGTCGACGAGACCGTTGCCGAGCTGCTTTCATACGCCGAGCGCCTGCGCCCAATGGTGGCCGACACTGCTCTTGAGCTTTACAACGCAATCAAGGATGACAAGACCGTGCTCTTCGAAGGCGGCCAGGCAACCATGCTTGACGTTGACCACGGAACCTACCCATTCGTAACTTCTTCGAACGCAACCGCCGGTGGCGCATCGACCGGTTCTGGCATCGGCCCTGGCGAGTTCCAGACCGTCATCGGAATCGTCAAGGCTTACACCACCCGCGTTGGTGCCGGCCCGTTCCCAACCGAGCTATTCGACGAGAACGGCGAGTTCCTTCGCGCAACCGGCCACGAGTTCGGCACCACCA
>ERZ650308.602-NODE-602-length-19578-cov-6.583722_pt1 | contig 19578 bp, 12 predicted proteins | sample MGYA00376244_ERZ650308 | MGnify/ENA primary metagenome ERZ650308 (study PRJEB26733, sample SAMN07839295) | wastewater metagenome | biome: small river; feature: stream; material: water | place: USA: North Carolina | collected 2016-04-26 ... | reverse complement strand
AAGATATCACGCAAGTGAATGCTGCTTTGGAAGCGATGAACGCTGCTTGGACTGCTGCAAGTGAAGACATTTACAAGGCACAACAAGAAGGTGGAGCTGGTGCTGCTGGCCCTGATGCTGGTGCTCAAGCAGGTGGATCAGCTGCAAATGATACAGTTGAAGATGCACAATTTGAGGAAGTAAAGTAAGATTTACACCTTAAATAGTTGAATATTGAAGCCCTTTCCAGCAATGGAAGGGGCTTTTTTTGTCCATATTTTATTCACAAAATATTATTAGATTTATTGATTTTCAAATGGTTAAGTCAATAATTGATGTATCATATTAAAAAAACATTAATATAAGACAAAGTTTTTAGCATTAATGATATTGTAGATCAATTACTACGATTATATTCTATTAAATTCGCGCCTGCGCATTTTTAAATATAATATTCAGTATGCAACATTTTAATTTTAGTAAACAGATCACAAATCAATCAAAACCATTATGTTGGTTTAAATCTGTTTTTTTGGGTTTAGCTATCTTGTTAGGGGCATTCGCCAATTCTAGCCAAGCTCAAGTAAGTTTAACCTTTTCAAATGGTTATATTGGTACTCAGGGTTCAAATACCAACCAAGCAGATAATATCAAAAAACTTGCAACCATGGGGATTGCCAGGGTAAGTTTTGGTCAACCATATGCAGGTTCATTTGGGGGTACCCAGGGAAATGACCTTGCCGGTTCTATAAAGATTTATTTAGCTGCAGGTGCTACTTCTCCTCAAGCTGTAAACTCTGTTATCACTTTAAATGGAGCATTAAACTGGAGAGAAACCACAGGTAGTACTGTTGAAGTTTTTGGTTTCATTTTTGATTTAGGTCAAAATGCTACAATTACATATAATACTTTAACCACTAATATTGTAGGTGCTACCACTCCAAGAACAAGTTCAACCTTGGGTTTAAAAGCCTACACTTCAACATTTGTGTTTACAGATGCAGAAAATAGATCAGGTAATGCTGCTACAAGTGGTTTATTGACAGCATTAAATGCAGAGTTGACAAATTCTCCTCAACCATCAACAATTACACTCACAAATAACAATGTAACCGAAGGCCAAAATTTGGTTTACAATGTAACTCTTAGTGCTGCAACAACTGCAAACAATCCTCAAGTTTATACATTCACAAAAGCTGGAACTTCTAGTGCTACTGTTGATTATAATACAACATATACATTTTCAAATGGGGTCGTAAACAATGGAGATGGTACAATTACGGTACCTGGAGGAGTAAGTTCTTTTACTATAACTGTTTCAACGATTGATGATATTAATATAGAATCAACTGAAACTTTGATTTTAAATATTGGTAGTAAATCCGCTACTGGAAATATTTTAGATAATGACCTTACACCAATTCTTACAACAACGGGTACTTTAAAAACATTTACTACTTGTTCTGGTTGTACTGTAACGCCTCAGAGTTTTACAGTATCAGGTGTTGATTTGTCAACTAATAATTTAGTCGTGACAGCACCAACAGGTGTACAAGTGTCAACATCTGCTAATAGTGGATTTGCTACAAGTATCAATATTGCGCCAACTGCAGGGACCGTTACAACTACAACTGTTTATGCGAAGCTAACTAACAATGCGACAGCTGTTGCCTCAGGTGTGATTTCTGTTACATCGACAGGTGCCGTTGCTAAAACTGTTACAGTTACAACTAATACAGATAATGCGTTGAATTTTGATGGCACAAATGATAATGTGAGCTTGTCTTCAACAATAGCATCAGCATACAATCATCCAGCTGTTACCATTGAGGCTTGGATTAAGACAACAGATTCGAAATCTATCAATGAAATTATTGGATGGGGTAGTTCAACTATAAATAATAATGTGGTTGAATTTAGAACCTCCTATGGAAAACTTCAATTTATTTTAAATGATGGCACTAAATTTTATGGATTAGAAAGTACTATTCCTGTAAATACGGGCAAGTGGGTGCATGTTGCGGTTGTTAAATCTTTATCAAGTGCAGTATTGTATGTTAATGGCCAAGTCGCTAGTGGTGCGCCTGTAGCTAATAGCGATATTACTTCAACTCCTGCTTTAGATAGATCAAATATTGGACTTTTAGCATATAAGACCTCTAGTACAGCTTATGGCCCAATTGCCGGTTCATATTTTAATGGGAGTATCGATCAATTAAGAGTTTGGAATACCGCAAAAACCAGTGCAGACATTGCTGCAAATATGTTTGTAGAAATGGCAGGAAATGAAGCTGGATTAGTGGCTAGTTATGATTTTAATCAAGGGACTGCGAATGGTTCTAATAGTTTCACGACATTAAATGATAATTCTGCCAATGCATACAACGGAACATTGACTGGGTTTACTTTGTCAGGATCTACATCTAATTTTGTAGCAGGTTTTATTCCTGAAATTACCGCAGCGGGAAATGCGACTGTGTTAGCATCAGGAAATACATTACAGCTTTCAAATGGTCTTGTAGGTGGTCTTTGGGCATCTTCGAATAATTCATTTGCTACAGTGAATAGTGCAACTGGTTTGGTGACAGGTGTCGCAAGTGGATCAGTTACTATTACATATACAATTTGTGATAAAACTGTATCATATACTTTAACCATAGTTACACCAACGATTACAGTTACAGGAACATTAAAGCAATTTACTTCTTGTTCAGGATGTACAATTCCTACACAGTCATTTACTGTTGCCGGTTCTAATTTGGGTGCAAATATTATTGTCTCAGCGCCAAGTGGATTTGAGGTTTCAAGTACACTAGGAGGCACTTATAGCAATACCTTGTCTCTAACTCCAACATCTGGAACTATAAATACTACAACTGTATATGCTAGATTAATTAATTCAGCAAGCAATACAACTGGTAGTAATTTCAATATTACATCTACAGGAGCAACATCTAGAACTGTTGCTGCTACAGTGAATACTGATAATGCATTAATGTTTGATGGTACGGATGATTTTGTTGAATTGGGAGATGTCTTGGATGTCACTACTACAACTTATACTAAAGAAGCTTGGGTTTATTGGAAAGGTTCTACTTATCCATTTACCGAAATATTGACACAAGATGTGGTACAGGCTTTTGCTATTACCAGCGATAATAGATTACATACGAATTTTGGAAACGGAAGTTCATGGCAAGGTGGTTTTAATTCTACTGCTTTAATACCTTTGAATAAATGGACACATGTTGCTATTACTAGAAGTAATTCTGGTTTGATTCAAATGTATATTAATGGTGTTTTAGACCAATCAACATATACAAATAATACCACGGGTTCAAACGCTGGTTCAGTATTGATAGGAGGAAAAAGAATTTTGTTTAACTCTTCTGTAGAAGGTTTATTCAAAGGTGCTATTGATAATATTAAAGTTTGGAACGTTGAAAGAACTGCTTCAGAAATTGCAAATGGCATGTTTACTGAATTAAATGGAGATGAAACTGGATTAATAGCAAATTATGATTTTAACCAAGGTGTAGCGGGCGGATCAAACACAATTTCAACTTTAAATGGAAAAACTTCTACTCCATATAATGGTACATTAAATGGATTCGGATCTACACTTACAGGAACTGCTTCAAATTTTGTTGCTGGACCAATTCCTGACATCACTGCTGCAGGTAATGCCACCACTGTATTGGCTGGTGGAACATTAGCTTTGTCTAATGGTTTAGTCGGTGGTGTTTGGTCTAGTACAAATGCCAATGTAGCTACCATCAATGCATCAACTGGTTTGATTACAGGTGTTGCTGGTGGAAATGCCACTTTGAATTATACTATTTGTGGTAAGGTCGTTACTTATAATATTACAGTATTAGTTCCTACATTGACTACAGGAGCACTTAAGACATTTACTTCTTGTTCTGGTTGTATAATTACACCTCAATCATTTACGGTTGCTGGTACAAACTTAGGTGCAAATGTCATTGTGACTGCACCGACTGGTTTTGAAATTTCTAACGCTTCAGGCGGTACTTATAGTACAACATTATCATTAACGCCAAGTGCTGGTACATTAGCTTCTACGAATGTGTTTGCTAGATTGATTAATAGTGCAACTACAGCTATTAATGGAAATTTTACAGTTGTTTCTACAGGAGCAGTATCAAAGACTGTGACTGTAACAGTGAATACGGATAATGCATTGAGTTTTGATGGCACAGATGCAATTAATATTGGTCAACCAATTACAACAGGTAGTTCTTATACTATGGAGGCTTGGATAAAACATGCAGGAAATACTACAGCGTCAAATATTATTTCCTCATATAATAATCCATTTTTTATCTCAAATAATACATTATATGCTGGTGTTGGCGGACCTAGTTTTTATACATTGGTTTCTAGTCCTAATTTTCAATTGAATAAATGGACTCATGTAGCTGTAAGTTTTGATGATGCTGCTAATACGATGAAACTCTATGTAGATGGTGTACAAGTAAGTATTAATAGTAATGTTACACAATCATTTACATTATCGGGTTCTGAACCATTATATATTGGTTCACATACATTGCCTGATTTCTCTCCGGTTTCCTACTTTAAAGGAAATATTGATGAAGTTAGAATTTGGAATACAGCGAGGACTGCTTCTGAAATTCAAAATAGTATGTTTACAGAGTTGGCTGGTAATGAAACAGCTTTAAAAGCTTATTATAATTTCAATCAAGGTGTTGCAGGCGGTACAAATACAAGTATTGTTAAATTGTCTGATAATTCGCCTTCTAATTATGGAACAGCTTCTTTATCGCTATTAAATAAAACAGGGTCAACGTCAAATTTTGTCACTGGTTTTATTCCAGAAATAAATGGAACAACTATAATTAACAAATCTACAACAACAACTTATTCTAATAGTTTAACTGGTGGTACTTGGTCTTCTGCTGCTACAAGTATTGCAACTGTAGATCCAACAACAGGGTTAGTAACAGGTGTGGCTGCAGGTACTGCAACAATCACTTATACCATTTGTGAAAAAACAGTTTCAAAATTAGTGACTGTGGTAGTTCCTACGATTACTACAACTGGTACTTTAAATGCTTTTAGTACTTGTTTGGGAACTGCTTCAGCTGCTCAAACATTTACAGTAAGTGCTCAATATTTAACTGCTAATTTGGAATTGACTGCTCCAGCTGGTTATGAAATTTCTACAAATGGCTCAACTTATAGTTCAACAATAAGTATTGCTCCAGTATCTGGAACAGTATCAGCAAGATTAATTTATGTAAGATTGTCTTCATCATCAGTCAACGGACAAACTGGTAATATATCAATCACATCTACAGATGCAGTGACTAAGAATGTAGCAACTGGAAACGCATCTGTTACAAGAACAGTTGCAGCCTCTGTAACTATTAGTTCTAATGCAACAAATAATACAATATGTGCTGGTACAAATATTGTATTTACTGCAACACCAACCAATGGTGGTAATGCGCCAACCTACCAATGGAAATTAAATGGATCAAATATTACTGGTGCCAATAGTGCAACTTATTCTACAACTTCATTATCTAATAATGCTGTTATAACTGTTTTAATGGGATCAAGTTTAACATCTTGTGTGACTGGAACTCCAGCTACATCTAATTCTATTACTACAACAGTAACATCTATACCAGCAACTCCAGGTAATATTATTGGCGAATCAGTAGTTTGTATGAATTCAAATCAGGTTTATAGTGTGAATGCTATTCCAGGTGCGACATCTTACTCTTGGGTTGTTACCGGAAATTTAACGGCTTCGCCTTCTACAACAAATGTGATAAATATAACTTCTGCCAATTTAGCGAATGGTAGTGGTACATTAAAAGTATTGGCATCTAATGCTTGTGGTAATTCAATATATAGTAACGTGTTTAGTGTTACTATTAGTACTGATCCAGCTCCGACTGCTAGTTTTACAGTTTCTGGAAATACAATTTGTTTAACAAATGCAGGTGTATTATTCACGAGTACAAGTACACCGAATGCTACAACTAATTCACCAATAGGTACATATTCATGGACTTTTGGAGATGGTGCAACAGCTTCAACTCAAAGCACTACTTACACTTATACAAGTTCTGGTATTTATGATGTAATATTAAATATCAGAGATGCTGCACAATGTACTTCTTCATACTCTAGTAGAATCACTGTTGATCCATTGAGTGTTGCTGGTACAGCAACTGCTGCGAATAATACGATCTGTGAAGGTTCAAATACTATATTGACTTTAACTGGTTATACTGGTTCAATTCAATGGCAACGTTCTACAGATGGCATCAATTTTACAAATATTACAGGAGCGACTTCTGCAACTTATACAACTGCTAATTTAACAGCTACTGCTTATTATCAAGCTGTTGTAACTAGTGGGTCATGTAGTTCTGCTACTAGTGGTGTTGTTACAGTAACCGTGAGTCCAACACCTTCAGTTACTTTAGGCGCTGTTGCAAATGTGTATACTACAGCAACAAGTTTTAATTTAATTTATAATAATACTGTTGGAACTCCAGATGAGTTTAGTATCAATGCAGTTGGGCCAAATGCTTTACCTAATTTCAATACGATTGCTAATTATGGTTTAGTTGCAAGTCCAATTTCAGTAACTATTCCTGCTTCGGCTGTTGGAACATATAATTTCAATTTAACTGTTAAGAATGCAAGTTTGGGTTGTGTGTCTAGTGCAATTCCATTTACACTTACAGTAGTTGTTACACCTCCTGCAAACTTATCTTATAATACTCCTAATGTGTATACAATTGGCGGGGGTGCGATTACACCATTGAATCCAACTAGTACTGGTGGACCAATTACACAATACACGATTGGACCAAGTTTACCAGCTGGATTAACAATCAATCCAACAACTGGAGTAATAAGCGGTACGCCATCAGCTGTATCATCACAAACAACTTATACTGTAACTGGTACAAATGCATCCGGCACAGTGACCGCAACAGTGGTGATTACTGTAAATATTGCAGCTCCTGCAAGCTTATCGTACAATACACCAAATGTGTATACGCTTGGCGGTGGTGCGATTACACCATTGAATCCAACTAGAACTGGAGGGCCAATTACACAATATTCGATAGGTCCAAGTTTGCCTGCAGGTTTGACAATAGATCCTATTACAGGTATAATCAGTGGAACACCTTCTGCTGTATCAACTCAAACTTCTTATATTGTAACTGGAACCAATGCATCAGGAACAATCACAACTACAGTGGTAATCACTGTAAATTCAAATGTTGTACCTCAACCACAAGGTTCATTGAATGCAGTTGATTATGGTTTATTGGCTGCTGATACTGTGAAGCTTAGATTAACAACAAGTAATGGTACAGCTCCATTTACTTTGATATTAAATAATTCAATAAATACTATTAAGGATACAATTACAGGGTTGACGCCAAATAACAATAATATTGTTGAATTCTTACAAAAGCGTTTAGATACAACTAAAGTATTTACGATCTTTAAATTGATAGATGCAAATAATAATACTAGAACAAGTGGATTTACAAAAGACACAACTATTGTAAGATTAATAAAGCCACAAATTCTTTTAACATTAAAGGCGGATCCTACTGTGAAGCAACCTGATAATAGTTTTAGAATAAGGTTATTGATGAAAATCAAAAATGCAGGTCAGTTAAACTTACGTAACGTTCAAGTGAATGCGAATTTAAGCACAGTATTCCCATCAAACATTTCTTATGTTTTAGATAGTGTTCGTGTTTTAAATGGTAATTTAACTCTTAACCCAACCTATACAGGTGCTGGAACTGCAACATCTCCTTCTAGTACTCAAATGACTGCCACAGCTTCTGCAAATTCAAATTATAGAATGTTGTCAGTATTAGATCAAAACTATTTATTTAATAGTGGTGTTAGTTTGAATCAAAATGAAGAAGGTGAAGTGGCTTATTATATTTCTATTGGAGCTACAGCTCAGAACGTAGTACTTAAACTACAATTTGGTACTGCAGGTGATGGTGTCTTGGTTAAGAATGATGGTTCTTCAAGTTCCCAAGGAACTACATCTATCTCTGATGATGGAGCTAATATTGCTCAACATCCAGATATCACAAATACGGGTTTACCTTTACCTACATATGTTCCATTATTCCCTAATGAATCAATTGGAGCAAGTTTAAATGTAAGTACTGCTACACGTGTGACAGGAGGATATCAATTCCATTTTACTGCTAAGATTAAAAACTATGGTAATGTGAATTTAGATAGCATCAGGATTGTTTATAATTTAAATAATATGTATCCTAGTCCTGACCAAGCTAACTTAGTAAGCAATCCATCCGTTACAAGAGGTAATATTGTTTACAATGTAAATAGCTTTGATGGATATAATAACCTAGATCTATTTAAATATGGCGGAGATTTACAAGTTGGTGATAGTGCAACTTATGAATATGATTTAAACGTCATTACAAACAGAACATCTTATGCTTGGCCTAATTATTTTGTTGTGTATGGTAGATCAGTAAATAGTGGTGTTTTTGTAAATGATACGTCAATGGCAGGTACAAATCCTGATCCAAACAATGACAATGATCCTAAAGAACAGTTCTTTACAAAATCATACATTAATGTAACTCCACCACCTCCACCAACAGTTGAAAATAAAATATATAATTATGCTGATCCTAAGCCATCAAATATCGGTGGATTAGTGAAATCAACTCCTACTGGTACGATACCAGTATGGTGTAATACAAAAACAGCGGCTTGTTCTATCACGCCACCATCTACACCATCAGAGATTGGTAAATACATTTATGCATTAAGATCTTATGACACTACTACATTATTGTATAGTGAAGTATTGGTGTATGATACTGTAATTATCAAGCCTCCTGTGCCATTAGTAGTGAATAAGAAATATATCATTGGAGCAAATACTAATCCAAATAATATTTCTAATCAAGTAACTGGAATGACTGGTAGTACATTGAACTACTTTAAAAATGCATTATTGCAAAATACAATACCAACATTGGGTACTATACCAGGTGTTACTAGGTATACGGCAAGTCAAACCGTGAATGGTGTTGAGAGTGATACTGTTGGTTTTACAGTAACGATGTTAGATCCGAAAGCAATGTTGCATTTGCAAAAAATAGCAGATGAGCCTAAGTTGCAATCTAATTCTACATTCAATATCACTTATACATTTATTGTAACAAATAGAACGGACGAAGCTATGACCAATGTTTTAGTAGCAGATAATCTACAAAACACATTCCCTTCACCTTCTACATTTGATGTTGTTTCAGTGTCTTCTACTGGTGGCTTGAAATCTAATAATTTGTTCAATGGAAAAACTGATATTCAATTATTAAAAGCAACAAGTAGTTTAGTTGCTGCTGCAATTGATACCATTAGAATGACAGTGAACTTGCAACCTAAAGGATATAATGGAACGGTGAATAACCAAGCTGTTATTACAGCGACTACTCCTTACGGAACTTTGAATATCAATTCATCTTCTACTAGCTACACAAATGAGACAGCTAAATTACCAACTCCTTCTGTGATTCCTAATTTAAGTCTTGACATTCCAGAGGCATTCTCACCTAACCGTGATGGTGTAAATGATTATTTTGTAATCCTTAAGCCTTTCGGAACTACATTAGAATTAGAAGTCTATAATCGTTGGGGTAATGTTGTTTACTATAATGCAAATTATAATAATCAATGGGATGGTAGAGGAACCAATAACTTCATTGGCCAAGATTTAATGGATGGTGGTTATTACTACACATTAAAAGCGAAGTCTGCGAATGGTAATAGTCAAATTTTTAAAGGATTCGTTTTAATACAAAGATAAAATGAGAAAAAATAGTATAATATTAGCTTGTGTGCTTGGACTAATGCTATCATTAGAGTCAAGAGGGCAGTCATTGCCAATGTACTCGCAGTACATGTATAATATGGTGAATATCAATCCAGCTTATGCAGGTAGTAGAGGTGTACCAAGTTTATCAGCAATTTGGAGAGAGCAATGGGTAGGCCTACCAGGGTCACCCTCTACAAAGTCGTTTTCGTATGATTTACCTACCAACGATAAAAAGATGGGCCTAGGTGTTCAATTGTTTGATGACAAATATGTGAACTATATTAAAAGAACAGGTTTAAACCTGTATTATAATATTAAAATACCTGTTTCTGAAAAAGGGGTTTTAAGTATGGGGTTAAAAGCTGGTTTATATAATGATACTAAGAACTTAAATAGTGCTTATTTAGGGGCAAGTAGTAAGTATTTAACAGATGTAACTTATGCTAGTAATTTTAATAAAATTGTTCCTTTAGCAGGTGCTGGTATTTATTACAATGACGATAAGTTCTACGCTGGGTTCTCTGCACCTGATGTTTTAGTGTTTTCAAAAGTAAAAGACTATAATTCAGATAACGCTTTATTCCAGGTGAATGAAGTGCATTATTTTTTAACAGCTGGTTATTCATTTGACGTAAATGAAGACCTACAAGTTAAACCTTCTGTGTTGATGAAGGCAACAAGTGGTGCGCCTGTAGAATTTGACTTGAACACAAATGTTTGGTTACATAATATCATTGGTGCAGGTTTGTCTTATAGAACTAGCGAGTCCATATTGGCAATGGTAGAAACTCAAGTTACACCTCAACTTAGATTTGGTTATGCTTATGATATGCCATTCAAAAGACCAAACTCTCATGAGTTGTTTCTACGTTATGAATTAGGACGTTTATTTCCTAAATCAAAATCTTATAAGACTAATTAATTATGAAGCATCTATTATATAAAATAAGCTTATCCATTGGTTTAATTACTGCTGCTTTTGTTGGCCAATTAAATGCGCAAAATGCATCTGGTAATCAAAAACAACTATTAGTAAGAGACTCTTTGGATTTCAAGAAAAGTAAAACAGGCTTTAACTCAAAAGCAAAAGAGTTTAACCCAATTCCATTTAAAGATGGATTGCTTTTCGTGTCTAATAAAAAGACCGATGTAAATAAACTTGGTTTTAATAAAGTGTATTGGATACCTAAATCATTGATAGGAAAGAATGATAGTTTAAGTAAGTCATTTGTATTGAATGACGAGTTTACTGCTCCAACAAGCAATGATAATAATATCTTATATCGTTACAATAAAAAGAAGGTAAGAGCTGCAAATAATATAATTGAAAATAAGTTTGCTGAATTTGTACCTGAGGAAAGCTTTACAATTGATGACACTGCAAAATATATTGTCTATCCTCAACTTTCTAAGAGAAAAATCAATGGTGACTATAAATGGGAATTATGGGAAGCCTATTTAGTTGATGGAAAATTGAAGAATGCACAAAAAATTCCAATTAAAGATTCTGCTGCTGATTATGTTTATCCTTATTTAGCAGATAATGGTGGTAAGCTTTATTTTTCAAGTAATAGAGCTGGGGGTAAAGGTGGTTTTGATATTTATGTTATCGAAAAGAAAAATGGCGTTTGGGAAACCACTCCATTGAATTTCAATTGCATTAATACAGAAAATGAAGAGATTGCGCCCACAGCAAATCAAGTTGACTTGTTTTTTAGTTCTAATAGAAGCAATGGTATTGGCGGGTATGATGTTTACAAATCTTCATTAAAAACGAATACAAGTGCTTGTAAAGTAGAAAATCTAGGCTATCCAATTAATACAATAGCTGATGAGACTTCTGTGATCGCCTCTAAGAATGATTTTTATATTAGTTCAGGGAAATTAGGTGCGTTGGATATTGCCGCAATTCAATATCAGCCGATTCTAATCCCAGTAACGGGACAATTAGCATTCTTATCTGATACTAGCTTGTATCCCAATCAAACACTTTTAGTGTATGACAATGATTTAAATCAAGTGGTTGAAACTTTAGTGACAGATGCGCAAGCTAAATATAATTTTAATGCTAAGCCAAATAGAAATTACACCATTAAAGTTAAAAATGCAGATGGGATAGAAGAAGCTTTCCCATTGGTTATTGCAGACAAAATTGTATCTAATATTAGTTATGCTGCCAATTTAAAAGGAAGAAGTCCAAGACAAATTAAAGACTCCACCGAAAAAGTTTGGGCTGCAATTGAGCAAAAGCGTCAAGATAGTATTGCTGCAGTAAGTTTGGAATCTAAATTTATTGTTTACTATGGTTTTGATAAGTCTGTTTTGACCTCAAAAGAAAAACTAGTATTAGATAGTTTGTATAATAAACTTCAAAAAATGCCATCTACTTATTTGATTGTAGGTGCTTTTACCGACTGTGTTGGATCTTTCAAATATAATTATACATTATCGGTTAAGAGAGCTAAATATGTAGTGAGCTACTTAAAGAAAAAAGGATTACCAAGCAATCGTTTTGTATCTAATGGATACTCAAAGAACTACACTATTACACCATGTTCTGTTAGCTTAAATAAGAAAGCGCAACAAAATAATAGACGTGCAGAGATTGTTTTGAGTACTGTTGGCAATACGAATTGGGCTAAATTAGAAAAGGAAAGAGGTAAGTCTTATTACTCAGTTTATGATAGTAAAAAGAATATCATTCCGGTTGTATTACCTAAGAAGCAAATTGTTACAGCAGTAGCTACAAAGAAACCAATAGTTGCTGTAGATTCGGTTCAAAAGGTATTGCTCAATACTGCAACGGTAGCTTCAAATAAAGTTAAAGTTAATAAAACCCTACTCGTATCAACAAAAACAACTACTGGTGGCCCGTCTTTAAATCGCAGTAATTCAGTAGTAAAAGATACAGTTGCTTCTACACCAGTAAAAGCAATTGTTAAAAAAGAATCAATTGTTACATCAAAGCCGGTTGCAATAGCTGCTAAGAATGAAATTAAAGTTGCGGCACCTTCTACTTATGTAGACGATGAGATCAGTAAAGCAGAGATCTTAAGTGCGTTGGACTCTTTAGCTAAGTTGAGAATTGAACAAGAGCGTATTGTTGAATACTTGACCAAGCGTATCAATAAGAAACCTATTGATGTAATGGTTAGCTCTGATTCAGTGACTGTGGAAATCTACGATAATGCTGTACATGATAAAGACTCTGTATCTATAATTTTCAATAATCGAATTATTGTTGACAAGCAAGAATTAAAAGTAAATAAGCCTATTAAGTTTAAGTTGAAAGTAAATAAGGATAAGAAATTCAATGAAATGATCATGGTAGCAGAAAATCTAGGTGCTGAACCGCCAAATACTGCTGTAATGTTCGTGACAGAGAAAAATGGTCGTAGACAACAAATCATGCTATCTACGGATATGCTACATAATGAAGTTGTTTACTTTATTAGGATAGGAAAAGAGTAAAAATTACTGAAATAGCATTTAACTGCCTCCAATTAGTATAATACTTAATGGAGGCAGTTTTAGTTTAGTTCTTTATACTTTACAAAAACTTTCCCGTACTTTTGCGGCTTATTATCTGATTTATGAAGAGAATTGACAGACATAGAGCTATTTTAGGTGTAGACGATAAAGCTACTTTAGGTGACTTGAAAAAAGTATATCGTAAGATTATGATGGAATGGCATCCTGACAAGTTTCAGGATAGTGATGCATCTAAACAAGCTGCTGAGGAAAAATCTGCCAAATTAATCGCTTCTTATCACTTTTTAGTGAGCGTACATCCAGAGACCCATGAAGCGACTAAAGAGGCTTATTTAGCGACTACCTCTGAAGCAAGTATCAATGATTTTGAGTTTAAGTCAGAGATCCTACGTGTTGAATTTTCTGATGGCACTGAATATGAATATTATGGTGTGCCTAAAGCGATCTATGTTAAATTAGTGAATGCTGACACCCCTGATCGTTTTGCAAGACGACATATCTACAATAATTACTTGTACAGAAGTACGAGTAAGATAGTGGGAGGATAATTAGAAGATATCCGAACGAATTTCTTGTTGGGAACTTAAATTAGTTTTTTACTATTTCGGATAACATATCAGGTAGTTTTATTTACAAACTACTTGTATGTCTAATGAAAAGAAATTATACATTATTGCTGGTTGTAATGGAGCGGGTAAGACGACAGCATCTAAAAGGTTCTTGCCTGATCTTATTGATTGTATTGAATTCATCAACGCAGATGAAATTGCATTTAAACTTTGTCCTGAAAATGTCGAATCAGTAGCATTTGTCTCAGGAAGGATGATGTTAGAGCGAATTTCAAATTTACTTTCTAGTGGTATGACTTTCGCCTTCGAAACAACTTTGCCTACAAAGTCTTATAAAGAGACGATCATCTACGCTCAATCAATTGTTTATAATGTTATTTTAATATTTTATTGGCTTAATTCTGTTGAATTAGCTATTAACGGAGTTGAATCCAGGGTGATTAAAGGGGGACATCATATTGATATTGAAATTATTAGGCGAAGGTACAAGAGAGGAATAATTAATTTGTTTCAAATTTATATAACTTTGGTTAACGAATGCCTGATATTTGATAATACGAATGTTGATTATGAGTTATTCGCTATCAAGACAAATCTATCTAGTTTTTATATTATAAATCCAGAAAAATGGAAAGCACTAAACAAAAACATATAATTCAAGACATTGAATTAAGTAAAGAGGCAAAAATAATTTTGGCTAGTATGGATAAAGTAAAAGCTGACATTATTGACTCTCACAAAAAAAACCAATACCCCTTTAGTAGTTTCTATTGATGGGAAAATTTTGCATATCAAGCCTGAGGATTTATAAATTATATAATTGTATATTTGAAGATGCATCCATATAAGTTAGATAGAACAGCTTTTAAAGCACAAACTGTTGAAGAGGCTTCTAATCACGCTGATTATTATAAATCACTCTCATGGTTTGAGCGTTTAAAGATTGCTGCATACTTAAATAGTGTTGCATTTAATTACGATATAAATCATCCACCAAAAATGGATAAGACTATATTCAATGCAAGATCAAGAAATAAATAATGGGTAACATATTCAATGATGATTTCAGAGACTTTATAAAAGCTTTGAACCAAAATGAAGTTAAATACATCTTGGTTGGAGGTTACTCAGTTATTCTACATGGATATCCCAGAACAACAGGTGATATGGATGTTTGGGTAGAAAGAACTCCTGAAAATTATACATGTTTGTCAAAAGCTTTTTCTGCATTCGGAATGCCAATGTTTGACATGAATGAGACAAATTTTTTAAAACATCCTAATTGGGATGTTTTTACATTTGGAAAACCTCCTTCTGCAATTGATATCATGGTTGATATTAAAGGATTAGATTTTACAATAGCCTATGATAATTCAATTTTTTTCGAGGAGAATGGTCTGCCAATTAGAACAATTCATAGAGATGACCTAATAAAGGCAAAACTTGCTGCTAATAGGCCAAAGGATCAAAATGATTTAGAGAATTTATAGTAATTTACCTTTTACCCTTTAAGTAGCAAATGCTTTAGCTTAATTTATTTAAAATCTTTTATGTACTTTATAAATAAATCAATATTTAAAAATATAATGTTATACGGGATGGTTGTGTTTTATATTCTTGGAGGGTACAATCATTTTAACAATCCATCTTTTTATATTCCACTTATCCCTCCTTATTTATCTAAATGGGCAGTTGAGCTCAATTTAATGGCAGGATTTTTTGAAATTGCTTTTGGTTTTTTATTAATTCCCAAACAGACTAGAAAATGGGCAGGTTGGGGGATTGTGTTAATGCTCCTTGCTTTTATACCTAGTCATATTTATTTTATTGAAAGAGGTATTTTCTCTTTAGGAAGTTTTACCATGACTCCAATGATTAGTTGGATTCGGTTATTGGTATTTCAACCATTATTTATTCTTTGGGCGCTTTGGGTATGTAGGAAATAATTGATGTATTCAAACCCTTTTGTAACTGCTATTCAGGACTGTTGGCTTCGCCGTCTTCCTTATACTTCTACGAGGGGCGTACTCAAACCCTTTCGCACTTTTATTCAGGACTGCCGACTCACTTTGTTCGTCGTCTTCCTTATACTTCTACGAGGGGCTTATCCAAAGCCTCTACAAAAGCTTCGCTTTTGCTGGGCGTTTTCCTTTGTCTGCTTTTTTGAGCAAGCTCAAACCGCATCCAAAAGAAAACGCCCCGACACTTGCGTGTCGAGGCGTTTGTGCCCAGAACAGGAATCGAACCTGCACTACCTTGCGATAACCAGATTTTGAGTCTAGCGCGTCTACCAGTTCCGCCATCTGGGCATTTTTGTACTTAAGTACGCAGCGGGGTGCAATATTACATTAATGATGGAAATCTTCCAAAATACGGTCAAGGTATTTTTTCTTATAGTAGTAAGATTTTATTTGCAGCATTGCTTCTTGTGAAATAGTATCGATCTGATCCATTTCCATATAAGTTTTAATAGGGGCATAAATTTCCTTTTTTAACTGTTCAACTTGTCCAATTATAGCTTGTTTTGCAGGTTCATCATCTGCATCCATCCATGCTTCATTTAAGTCCATCATTTCCATTAAGAAATCAGGTTCTAGGGCATATTTCTCCTCTGGTGTAAGGATGCCTAGTATTTCAAGTACATAGGGCAGGATGCGCTCTTTTTGGTTCAAAAGGGTGAATCCCTTGTTGGCTAAAGAGGATTGTTCTAAAGCTACTTCTTGTTCTTCAGTGGTGCCTTGGGCAAATTTATCTGGATGGGATGCTTTTTGAATCTCCATAAAAGCGGCCCTTAATTTCTGCGTATCTACTTGAAAACCAATGGGAAGGCCAAAAAACTCAAAATAGTTCATGCTAAATTTTCTTATATTTATGCAAAATAACCAATATGCCTGTATTAGGACTTATTAAAGAGGGAAAAGTTCCCAGTGATAATAGAGTGGCACTTACACCTAAGCAATGCAAATGGCTTAAAGAGCAGCATTCAGATTGGGATATTATTGTAGAAGCATCTCCTGACAGATGTTATAAAGACCAAGAATATAGTAAAGAGGGTATACAAATAGTCACAGATATTAGTAAAGCAGATATTCTTTTAGGTATTAAAGAAGTACCCAAGTCGCAGTTGATTGCTGGAAAGACTTATTTGTTTTTTTCACATACTAAAAAAGCACAGTCCTATAATCAAGCCTTATTCCATAAAATGATGGACTTGGGTATTACCTTAATTGACTATGAATGTTTAGAACATGAAGATGGACAACGATTAATTGGTTTTGGATTTTTTGCAGGCATTGTTGGAGCGCATAATGGGATCATGGCTTATGGAAACAGAACCAAAGCCTACCATTTAGGCAGGGTCAAAGAAGTGAAAGATTATCGTGAATTGATCCATACTTATTTTGGTTTAAAACTGCCTCCAGTTAAGATTGTAGTCACTGGTTCTGGAAGGGTAGCACACGGTATTTTAGAAATCATGAATTTGATGGATGTGCAACAAGTTGAACCAGATGAATTTGATCGTCATTATGCTTATCCAGTGTATGTGCATTTGAAAGGCAGAGATTTGTATGCGCATAAAATAACCAAGGATTATGAACGCAATGATTTTCATGCCAATCCTGCTAACTATGATTGTTTATTCAAACAATACTTACCTCATGCACAGATTTTAATGAATGGTATTTACTGGGAGCCAGGTATCCCGCCTTTGTTTACGCAAGAAGATTTATTAGAAGAAGAATTTGCATTAACGACCATTGCAGATATTACAGATGATGCGCATGGCAGTGTGCCTTGTAATTTAGGGGATGCGCCAACCGAAGATCCAGTTTATGGAGTGAATGTCAATACATTTGAAAAGACCGTACCTTATTTGCCAGAAGGAATTGATGTAATGGCTGTAGGGAATCTTCCAAATGAATTACCTCGTGACGCAAGTAGATTCTTTGGTGAACAATTAATTAAGTATGTATTACCAGATTTAGTTGCAGGAGGGAATGATATTATCAAACGTGCAACGATGCTAGAACAAGGTGTTTTAAATCCACGTTATGATCATTTAGTGGATTATGCAAAACACTAATTATTTAATTTAAAAGTGCAAATAATAATCTTTTAAATAACTCGTAAATGCTTCGGTATAAGATTGGTCAACATTTTTGATGATGATCTTATTTCTTTCTATTGCAGTTTCAGGTTGTTTAATAAATTTCAACATAGCCCTGATTGGAAGATGCTTTGCATCATTGTACATCAATACTTCTTGAGACAATTGCATACCATAATTCCCTGCTAATTTTTGCATGGTATAAGCCCTTAATGTAGGTACCAAAACATACCAAGCGCCATGATCTTGTAAAACTGCAGCAGCGGCTTTTGCTAAATCCTCCCAAGGTAATGCTACACTATGAGATGCTAAATTCTTGGATGCATTTGGGGATTGTAAATCTCCTTCGTAAAATGGGGGATTGGTGATCACGCAATCGTACAATAAATGCTTATAATTTGCTGCATAATCTTGAATAGGCAAATGCTCAACTAATAAACGATCCTTCCAAGGACTCGCTTCAAAATTTGCTTTGGTTTGTTTGTAGGCCCCGTCTTCTATTTCAATAGCTGTTATAAACGCATTTGATTTTTGTGCCAACATTAAACTTAACAAACCCGTACCAGATCCAATATCCAGAATTTTTTGTGCAGTTAGTATTTGTGGATCCTGCGCAGTCCATGCTCCAAACAAACATGCATCAGTACATACTTTCATTGCAGTATGTTCCTGATGCACGGTAAATTGTTTAAACTGGAAATAGGGGTTGGCCACTATTATTCAGATGTTAAACCAGCTACGATATACTCTTTGTTTAAACGAGCAATGTTCGCTATTGAAATTTCTTTAGGACAAGCAGCTTCACAAGCACCAGTATTGGTACAAGATCCAAAACCTTCCTTATCTAATTGTGCTACCATGTTGGTCACACGTGTTTTTCTTTCAGGGCCTCCTTGAGGCAATAAAGCCAAGTGTGATACTTTAGCACTTAAGAATAACATTGCAGAACTGTTTTTACAAGCTGCTACACAAGCACCACAACCAATACACATTGCTGCTGCGAATGCTTCGTCTGCTTTTGCCTTTTCGATTGGTAAAGAGTTACCGTCCACAGCATTACCTGTATTTACGCTAACATATCCACCTGCTTGAATGATTCTATCAAATGCTGATCTGTCTACTGTTAAGTCTTTAATGATAGGGAATGCATTTGCTCTCCATGGTTCAATAACAATGGTATCATTGTCTTTGAATGCACGCATATGCAATTGACAAGTTGTATTTGCTTCCCATGGACCATGAGGTTTACCATTGATGTACAAAGAACACATACCGCAGATACCTTCTCTACAATCATGATCAAAAGCAACTGGTTCTCCACCTGTTGTAATTAATTGCTCATTTAAAATATCCAACATCTCTAAGAAAGACATCTCGTCAGAAATATTTTCAACTCTGTACATTTCAAATGTACCAGCAGTTTTGGCATTTTTTTGACGCCAAACTTTCAAATTTAAATTCATTGTATTATGTGACATGGCAATATTATTTATAGTTTCTTTGAGATGGTTTAATAACATCAT
>ERZ650308.600-NODE-600-length-19600-cov-7.516449_pt1 | contig 19600 bp, 17 predicted proteins | sample MGYA00376244_ERZ650308 | MGnify/ENA primary metagenome ERZ650308 (study PRJEB26733, sample SAMN07839295) | wastewater metagenome | biome: small river; feature: stream; material: water | place: USA: North Carolina | collected 2016-04-26 ... | reverse complement strand
CCTTCTGGTCTGCGGTTGCGTTGTTGTACGCGGTGCAGAATTCCATGATGTTTACACCGTGCTGGCCAAGTGCTGGACCAATCGGAGGAGCTGGGTTAGCAGCGCCTGCGTTGATCTGAAGCTTGATCATGCCGGTGATCTTTTTCTTCGGTGCCATTTGTTATTCCTTTACTAGGGTTTTGTAACTCTGTGAAAATCTATGGTTTGGCTTACGCCAGTGGGCCAACCTGCTCGAAGCCAAGTTCAACCGGGGTCTCACGCTCGAAGAGTGAAACAAGAACGGTTAGCTTGCCGCTTTCTGGCTTGATCTCTGAAATGGTTCCAGGTAGACCTGCGAACGAACCATCCTTGATCATGATGCTCTCGCCAAGCTTGTAGTTGACGTTGATTGGAACAGCCTTTGCCTTGCCCTTGACTGCAACGCCACCCTTAGCAGCTGCCTTGGCTTCTGCTTCTTCAGGAAGAACGTAAAGGGTCTTCAACATGTTGAAGGCCTCGTCTGGGCGAAGTGGAGTTGGGTTCTGTGAGTTGCCAACGAAGCCGGTAACAGCTGGAGTGTGGCGAACTAGCGACCAAGACTCTTCGTTCATGTCCATGCGAATCAAAACATAACCAGGGATGCGAACCTTGGTAACCAACTTGCGCTGGCCGTTCTTGATTTCGATTGACTCTTCCATTGGAACTTCGATCTGGAAGATGTCGTCGCCGCCCTCAAGAGCAAGCATGCGGTTCTCGATGTTCTGCTTTACGCGCTTCTCGTAGCCAGCGTATGAGTGGATGACGTACCACTTGCCAGGCTGGCGACGAAGCTCTGCCTTGAACTCGCGGTATGGGTCTTCTTCAACTGGAGCACCCTCTGAAACCTCGTCGGCTACTGCGGTCTCAACTGCAGCAACTTCGGCGATGGCTTCTTCAAGCTCAAGGTCCTGCTCAAGTTCGGCAGCAGCGTCAAGCGCCAAGTCTGCGAAGTCTGCGTCGGCCTCTGCAATCACCTGGTCAGCAGCAACGTCCGCAACATCGGCAACAGCCTCTAGTTCGGTGCGTTCTGAATCAGTCACTTGGTGTGTCCTTACTTATTAAGCGGTTGGGGTGAAAGCGAAAACAACACCCTGGTAGAAGAGCCAGTCAAGAGCCGAGATGATGATCATGACCACGGTGACGAATGCCAAAACAACGCCGGTGTAGTTGCGAAGCTCTGCCCAGGTCGGCTTGGTGACCTTGTTTAGCTCGCCCACAACCTGCTTAAAGAACAAAGCGGTGCGACCGATGATGTTGCGCTTCGAGGCCTTGTCAGCCTTCGCCTGCTCAACTAGGTCTTCGGAGACCTGCTCTAGCTCTTCTGCCATGAGACATTCCTTCTTCTTGAAACAAATAACTTGCAGGGCGGACAGGACTCGAACCTGCAACCCTCGGTTTTGGAGACCGATGCTCTACCAATTGAGCCACCACCCTTTACGGGCTAGTTCTGCGACTTTCGAAACCCCACAAAAGACACACTTCTAGATTGAATCTAAAAAATGATTTATTTGCCAGATTAGGCTCCGGAAGTTGTCAAACTACCTCTAACGAGTGTAAAGCCTTGGGGCGGGAAATGCAAAGAGAAACTAGACTTGTTGCCGTGACTGACTTCCCAAGAATCTCAAAGCGTATTGGTTCAATTGCCGAATCGGCGACCCTCAAGGTCGATGCGAAGGCAAAATCTCTTCAGGCTCAGGGCCTTCCGGTAATTTCTTATGCCGCTGGCGAGCCAGATTTTGCTACTCCGGCACACATCGTTGAGGCCGCGGCTATCGCGGTTCGCGACCCTAAGAGCCACCGCTACACGCCTGCAATCGGCCTGCCAGAGCTTCGCGAAGCCATCTCGCAAAAGACCAAGATCGACTCTGGAACCGACATCCCGGCTTCACAGATTGTTGTCACCAACGGTGGCAAGCAGGCGGTTTATCAGGCATTCGCAACCATTGTTGACCCGGGCGACGAAGTGCTTATGCCTACCCCTTACTGGACAACCTACCCAGAGGCGATTCGCCTAGCCGGTGGAACCCCGGTCGAGGTATTTGCAGGCGCCGATCAGAACTACAAGGTCACCGTGGCTCAGCTTGAGGCCGCCCGCACCCCCAAGTCAAAGGTGCTGCTCTTCGTTTCACCCTCGAACCCGACCGGTTCGGTTTACAGCCGGGAAGAGACCGAGGCAATTGGTCGCTGGGCATACGAAAACGGCCTCTGGGTCATCACCGACGAGATTTACCAGAACCTGGTTTACGACGGCATCAAGGCTGTTTCGATCACCGAAGCTGTTCCTGAACTTGTCGACCGCACCATCCTGGTTAATGGCGTTGCAAAGACCTATGCCATGACCGGATGGCGTTTGGGCTGGATGGCCGGCCCTGCCGACGCCATGAAGGCTGCGGGCAACCTGCAGTCGCACTTGTCTTCGAACGTTTCGAACATTTCGCAGAAGGCAGCTCTTGCCGCGCTAACCGGCCCGCAGGACGAGGTTGTTGCGATGCGCGAGGCTTTCGATCGCCGCCGCAAGCTTGCCGTTGCTGAGCTAAACAAGATCGAAGGCTGGGTGGCGCCAATGCCACAGGGCGCGTTCTACGTTTACTCAGATGTGACCGGCCTGCTGGGTCGCGAATGGGGCGGCAAGATGATCAACACCTCTCTCGAGCTGTGCGATTACATCTTGGATGAAGCCCAGGTTGCCTTGGTTCCAGGTGAGGCGTTCGGCCCATCGGGCTATGTTCGCCTGTCTTACGCACTCGGCGACGGACCGCTGCTCGAGGGCATTCAGCGACTTCAAAAACTTTTTAGCTAGTCGAAACCAATTAGGTTCGGCTCTGGAACCAGATTGATGCCGAAGCGATTTGAGACTTGCAACTGCACATAGCTGGCAAGCTGAAGCACATCCTGGGCAGTAGCCCCACCCTTGTTGATGATTGCAAGCGTGTGCTTCGAAGAAATAGCCGCGCCTGAGCCAGGCAACGAGAAGCCCTTGCCAATGCCGGCGGCTTCGATCAGCCAGGCTGCCGAAAGCTTCACTGTCAGACCCTCGTCGTCTTCGTCTTCCCAGCGCGGCGCATCGGTCGGCAAGGTGCGGGCCATCTTGTCGCTGACGATTGGGTTAGTAAAGAACGAGCCACAGCTGACCGAATCTGGATCGGTTGCACTTAGAACCATGCCCTTGCTCGCGCGCAGCTTGAGCACGCTCTTTCGCACCTCGGCAAGCGGCACCTGGTCGCCCATTTCAACCCCAAGGTCGGCGGCGATTTGAGTCGAGTAGAGCGGGCGGCTTAGACCATCAAGTTTTTGTAATTCGAGTTCAACCCAGGTGATCACTCCCGGGCGCCCGCGCTTAATCACGCTGGTTCGATACCCGAAGCCAAGGTCTTTAGCTTCGAGAACAGCCACTTCGTGGGTTTCGTAATCCAAAAATTCGAGACGCAGCAGCACGTCACTTAGCTCTTGACCGTAGGCACCGATGTTTTGCACAGGCCCCGCGCCAACTGTTCCCGGTATGCCGCTCATCGCTTCGACTCCGGCAAGCCCATGTTCGACCGTGTAGGCGACGAAGTCATCCCAGTCTTCGCCGGCTTGCACGCGAAGTGTGACTTTTGAGTCATCTTTGCCACGGATGTTTTCGATGCCGCGATTCTCAACTTTGACGACCCTTAGGTCGCTGCAGCCATCGGCCACAACCATGTTCGAGCCACCGCCGAGAACCAGCCAGTCATCGCCAGATCGCCAAAGTTCGAGTGTGTGCTCGATAAGGTCGTCGCGAGTTTTAGCCACGAAAATTTCGGCGGGCGTGCCACCAATTTGAATGCTGGTCAGTTCGCTGAGCGCGCGACTTTGAGACATTACAGACGAACCACGGCTTGGGCTTTGCCAAGCACCGCGGTCTCGTTGAACACTGCCTGCAAGTCAACTCGAACCGTGCCTGCCTCGGCATCGATTGCGCCAATCTTGCCGGTAACAACCAGCACTGCGCCATCAACCGGGTCAACCACTACCGGCTTGGTGAAACGAACCTGATAGTCGACAACGCGACCGGCGTCGCCAACCCAGTCGACCGCAACCTGAACCGCGGCACCCATTGTGAGCATGCCGTGGGCGAGCACGCCAGGCAAGCCAACTGCCTGGGCAACATCATCGCGGTAATGAATTTGGTTGAAGTCGCCCGAAGCACCCGCGTAGCGAACTAGGGAATCGCGGGTGAGCAAAAATTCGGTGGTGCCGATAATCTGGCCCACTTCGAGTGAAGCAATGTTGATGTGAGTCATTACTCGTCACCTCGAACCACGAGAGTCGAAATTGCGGTGCAAACGAGGTCTTTTTTGACGTCGTAAATCTTGGTCTCGAAGGTCACCATAGCGTGAGCGCCGAGTGACTTAACGCTGGCAACTTCTAGCTCGCTGGTCAGTTCGTCGCCCGCAACGATTGGGCGGGCGTGAATAAAGCGCTGATCACCGTGAACGACGCGGCTGAAGTCGATGTCGGCCTCTGGGTCGGCAAGCACAGTTGCCAGGCTACGCTCTTGAATCACGACGGCAAATGTTGGTGGCGCAATCACATCGTCATAGCCTGCCGCCTGGGCAGCAAAAAGGTCTAGGTTCGACGGGTTGGTCGACTTAACCGCGTGGGCGAACTCGCGGATTTTCTCGCGGCCAACCAGGTATGGGTTGGTGGCCGGATACTTCTTGCCCTGCACATTTGGATTTACCACCCCTCTAGTTTGCCTGAGGTTTTACACATCCACCCTCATTTGAGCCTTATCAACAGATTGGGTTTCGGCGAACTTCGGGCGGCCGTGCGGCCATAGTTTCTTGACCATGAAAACCAAGAAAACACTAGGCATTTTGGCAGCATCCCTGTTAGTCGTCGGCGGTTTCGCGCTAACCCTAACCTCGCCGGCAGTGGCCACCGATAAGAACAAGATTCAGATCAAGGATGAACGAAACTGCTCTAAACCGAAACCGGGGCAAGTAGCCTGCCTGTCGGTCAAGCGCACGCTTTCGATGGGTAGCGTGAGGGCAGCGGTTCGCCCGCTTGCTTTTGTTCAACCGATGGGCGGAGTTGCCTACGGCGCGAACCAACTTCGTTATGCCTATTCGATAACCGAAACCGGCGCTCGATACAAGGTGATTGCGGTGGTCAGCGCCTATCACTCGGAGTCTGCGTATCAAGACATCAAGGATTACCGAGCCATGTACAACCTTGGCCCGATGGACCATTGCACCGATCCCAAGATTCCTGGCATGGTTGGCACGATTTTGACCCAGGTTCCAAGCGGAAAAAATCCCTGTTTTATGCAGGTCGACCAGAAAGGGGCAGCCGTTGGGTTTCACGAAACCGATGACCCGGGATGGGCACAAGAAACTGCGCTCGACATTGAGATGGCGACTGCAATCTGCCCGCACTGCAGCATTCTTTTGGTTGAAGCCAACAATGCGAGCCTAGATAACTTGAACCTTGCCGTGGGTGCCGCCTCGAGGTTCAAAAATGTGAAATCGATTTCGAATAGCTATGGCGGAGTCGACGCCCCGGAGTTCAAATATCCGGCCTATGCATCGGCGACAGCCAAGGGCATCGCTGTGGTTGCCTCGAGTGGTGACTCGGGATACGGCGTTTTGGCGCCTGCGAGTTTTGCGAGCGTTATCGCGATCGGTGGCACAACGCTTAAGGTTGATCAACGCGGTCGATGGGCAGGCGAGAGCGCCTGGGCCAAGGCGGGTAGCGGCTGCTCTGACTACAACCGTGCGGCAGCTTGGCAACCAATTTTTATGACCGGTTGCGCAAACAAAATGACCGCCGACTTTGCTGCGGTTGCCGACCCAGCAACCGGAGTGGCCGTGGCATTTGAGGGTGGCTGGTTTACGTTCGGCGGAACAAGCGTTTCGGCTCCGATAATCGCCGGAATGTATGCGATTGGGCCGAAGACTGGCGGAAACCCCGCTGCATTCACCGTGGCCAACAAAAATCAGCTTCACGACATTGTAGAGGGATCGAACGGCCGATGCACGGTCTTGTATTGGTGCAATGCACGCGAAGGCTGGGACGGACCTACCGGTCTGGGCTCACCGAATGGGGCCGGCGGGTTTTAAGGAACTCGCTAAGTAATTTCGATTCGACCAAGTTGGAACTCGAAAGAAAACGGCGGTTAAACGAAAAAAGACCCGAAGGTCTTGGTCGTTTTTGTAGCGAGGGCGGGACTTGAACCCGCGACACCACGATTATGAGTCGTGTGCTCTAACCACCTGAGCTACCCCGCCGCTTGCCACTACCAAAAGTTATTGGACTGGCGGATGAAAAACCTTGCGGCATTTTCGAGCCCCGAGCCAGGATTGAACTGGCGACCCCTTCCTTACCATGGAAGTGCTCTACCACTGAGCTATCGGGGCGTTTGTGTAAAGGCTTGAACCGCCAGACACCAGAAGACTTTAGCACTTTTCGCGGGGTGCTGGCAAAAATCTGCCGCTGGATTGGGGCATCTCGATGAGTTTGTATCCTTTACTAATGGCCGAATCAACTGACTTCCTAACCACAAGCAACCCAGCTGCCGAATGGTGGCGTACCTCGGTGATCTATCAGATCTACCCGCGATCATTTGCCGATGGTAATGGTGATGGTCTGGGTGACCTTAAGGGAATCACCTCAAGACTTGATTCGCTTTCCTCACTTGGCATCGATGCAATTTGGTTTAGCCCCTTCTTCAAAAGTCCACAAAAAGATGCGGGCTACGACATTGCCGATTACAGATTGATTGATCCGATTTTCGGAACCAACGAAGACTTCGAAATACTTCTTGCAAAAGCAAAATCACTTGGCATTCGCATCATCGTTGACATCGTTCCTAACCACACCAGCGATCAGCACGTTTGGTTCCAAGCGGCGCTTAAGGCGGAACCCGGTTCTGCTGAGCGTGGCTACTATCACTTCAAAGATGGCAAGGGCGCAAACGGAGAATTGCCGCCAAATAACTGGCAATCCATTTTTGGTGGACCAGCGTGGTCTCGCATCACCGAAGCCGATGGTTCGCTTGGCCAGTGGTACCTGCACCTTTTTGATTCTTCGCAGCCAGACCTCAACTGGGAGAACCCAAAGGTTGCCGATGAATTTGACGACATCCTGCGCTTCTGGCTTAACAAGGGCGTCGATGGCTTCCGCGTTGACGTTGCCCACGGAATGGTTAAGCGCGCAGGCCTGCCCGATGCGACTATCTACGATGAGAATTTGCGCGAGCGGCCGATTTCTAAACTAACCATGCAAGAGGCCGAAGAGGCGGTGCCGTACTGGGGTCAGCCTGGAGTGCACGATGCGATTCGTCGCTTCCGAAAAGTCATCGACGAATTCGAAGATCGTGCCATGTGTGCCGAAGCATCGATGAGCCCGCTGCCGAGGCTTGCTATGTGGGTGCGACCAGATGAATACCACCAGTCATTCAACTTTGATTACATGCACTGCGCCTACGAACCGGCCGCAGTCAAGAAAATTGTCACCGACTCGCTAGTTGAATACGGCAAGGTTGGAGCATCCAGTACCTGGGTTCTTTCAAACCACGATGGCATTCGCCACGCAACCCGTCTAGGAATTGCGCCTGAAAATACTCCTCGACCTGGCGATGGCATTCACCCAACTGACCCGATGCCCGATGAGGCGCTTGGCCTTCGCCGAGCTCGTGCGGCAACATCTTTCATGCTTGGCCTGCCCGGTTCTTCATATCTTTATCAGGGTGAGGAACTTGGTTTGCCAGAAGCTTGGCAACTCGAAGGCAAGTATCGTCAGGATCCAACCTATGCACGCACAAAGGGCGAGCGCATTGGCCGAGATGGCTGTCGTGTGCCGCTGCCTTGGGAAGCCGGAGTTGGCGCAGCTAATGGATTCAACAGCACCGGTGAATCCTGGTTGCCGCAGCCAGATAGCTACCGTGTGTTTTCTCGAAACCTTCAAGAAGGTGTTGCCGGTTCAACCCTCGAACTTTATAAGCGCCTCTTGAAGGAGCGTAAGGCTTTTGGAATGGGAGCCGGTGCATTCCGCTGGGCTCCTGAATACCAAGACAAAAACACCCTGGCCTATATCAACAACGGTGTCCTTGTCATTATGAACTTTGGCCGAGACTCGGTTGCATTGCCGGCCGGCGAAGTTTTGGTAACCACCCAGCATGACCTAACAGCCGAAAACGAAATCGAGCACGATCAGGTCGTCTGGATTAAGTTGTAGCAATGTCAATTGATTTGTCCACCGGGGCTCGTCACGAATCTAATCTCAACAGTGAGTGGTGGCGCTCTGCCGTCATCTATCAGATTTACCCTCGTTCGTTCGCTGACTCCAATGGCGACGGGATGGGCGACCTTCCCGGAATAACATCTCGTTTGGATTCTCTTGCCGCTTTAGGCATAGATGCAATATGGCTGTCACCGTTTATGCGTTCACCGCAAAAAGATGCGGGGTATGACGTTAGTGATTATCAAGACATAGATCCACTATTTGGAGACTTATCCGATTTTGAGTCGTTGGTATCCCGAGCGCATGAACTAAATATTCGCGTTTTAGTGGATCTGGTTCCCAATCACACAAGTGATCAGCATGCTTGGTTTCAAGCCGCACTGAGATCGGAACCCGGTTCCGAGGCACGAGCCTTCTTCCATTTCAAAGATGGTAAAGGAGAATCTGGTGAACTACCGCCCAACAATTGGGTGTCTATGTTTGGTGGACCAGCTTGGACTAGAACAACCAACGCCGACGGCACACCAGGACAGTGGTACCTTCACCTTTTTGATTCCTCACAACCAGACCTAAATTGGGAGAACCCAAAGGTTGAAGAAGCCTTCGAAGAGATTTTGCGTTTCTGGTTAGACCGTGGGGTCGACGGCTTCCGCGTAGATCAACCTCACGCGATGGGTAAAGCATCGGGGCTTCCAGATCATCCGGATGTAGCTCGCGCTGGCGCAGGTTTCATCGAGGGAGCAGCCTCCCCGCCAATGTGGTTCCAGGAATCCGTGCACCCAATCTTCAGAAAATGGCGTGCGATTCTGGATAGCTATGAGGGTGACCGCGCGATGTGTGGCGAGGCCTACGTTCTCCCCTTGTCCTTCATGGCTCTATGGGTGCGCCCAGATGAGTTCCATCAAACATTTAATTTCCGTTTCCTAGATTCTGAGTGGAAACCAGAAACTTTGTTCAACACAATCAATGAATCTTTTCAAGCCTTTGACGGTGTTGGTGCTCCGTCAACCTGGGTTCTTTCTAACCACGACATCATTCGCCATGCCACACGCTTGGGTGGGGTAACCGGTAGGCCAACTGCATCTAATGGAATCGGGCCAAACGACCCGCAACCTGATCGAGAGCTGGGACTTAAGCGCGCTCGTGCGGCGACACTCTTTACGCTCGCTTTGCCTGGCTCAATGTACTTGTATCAAGGCGAGGAACTTGGGCTTCCAGAGCACACCACTCTTGAGTCGAAGTATCGACAAGACCCAACTTTCGCTCGCACTAATGGCGAGCGTGTGGGGCGAGATGGTTGCCGAGTTCCGCTTCCTTGGGAGTCAGGTATCGGTGCTGCTAACGGATTCAACACCACTGGAAAATCCTGGCTACCGCAACCTGAAATCTATGCGATTTACGCCAGAGACCAGCAAGATGGCGTCCCCAGCTCAACCCTTGAACTTTATAAACACGCGCTCAGGCTTCGAAAAGATTTGAAGCTCGGCGAAGGAAGTTTTGAGTGGGAACCATTATTTCTTGGAGAGAGCAGTCTGGGTTATAGAAATGGCACCGTTCTCGTCGTGCACAATTTTGGCACCGAGCCGATCGACCTTCCCGCTGGTGAAATACTTGCATCAAGCTTGTATGGCATGACTAGCGGGCAAGCTCTGGCTGCAGATCAAACCGTATGGCTTCGAATCACTGTTTAGGCGGTTCGCATAACCGCATCAGCCACTTCCTGAGTTACTCGCTCATCAAACGGGCTCGGAATTATGTAGTCTGCCGAGAGTTCATCTGCGACAAGTCCTGCGATGGCATGCGCTGCTGCAACCTTCATTTCGGTAGTAATTCGTCGAGCATTTGCATCTAGTGCTCCAAGGAAAATGCCCGGAAACGCAAGGACGTTATTTATTTGATTTGGAAAGTCACTTCGCCCGGTTGCAACGACCTTGGCAAATTGACGTGCCACGGCAGGGTCAATCTCAGGATTCGGGTTTGAAAGTGCAAACACGATTGAATCATCGGCCATTTTCTTAAGATCTTCTAGTTCAAATTTTGCTGTCGAAAGGCCGATGACCGCGTCGGCACCCACAAGAACTTCTGCAAGCTTGCCTTCGATATTGCCCGGATTAGTTTGATCGGCAACTTCTTTTTTCTTACCGGTTAGATCGCTTCGCGTGCTGCTGAGCGCACCTTTTGAATCCAGCACAATGACATTCTTAATTCCTGAGTGAACCAACATGTCGGAAACGGCTAGCCCCGCCGAACCCGCACCACTGATGACAACCTTTAGCCCGGAAAACTCTTTACCTACAACTTTCGCCGCATTCAAAAGTGCTGCCAAAACCACAACGGCAGTTCCATGCTGGTCGTCGTGCATAACTGGCATGTCCAGTGCTTCAATAACTTTTTCTTCGAGTTCGAAACATCTTGGTGCTGCAATGTCTTCGAGATTCACCGCACCAAAACTGTGCTTCAGCCGAACCAAAGTTTCTACAATTTCATCTATGTCGTGAGTGTCGATGACAAGTGGAATCGAATCCAAGCCGGCGAATCGTTTGAACAGCGCAGACTTACCTTCCATCACTGGAAGTGAGGCGGCTGGACCAATGTCACCTAAACCCAGCACCGCAGTTCCATCGGAGACAACGACCACAAGTCGATTTGCCCAGGTGTGAGTTTCAGCCATGGCTGGGTTCTCGTGAATTGCCGAACTTACTTTCGCTACTCCGGGGGTGTAGGCAATCGAAAGATCGCGCTTGTTGTCTATCGGTGCTGTCAAACCTACGCTGAGCTTGCCGCCCAGGTGTAGGTCAAAGATTTCCTCATCGGTGATTGGGGCGAATTGCTGGTCCATGCGCTGGATACCTCTCTAAACGAAAACATTTCTTCATTGATTGTTTTGCTTCAAAAATTGGATCTAAGTGGGCCCGGAGGTATTCGGTTTGCCCGGTGCCTAAGCCTGGGGGTATCCCTAGCTGGCCACGTCTGTTAAGTATTACTTAATAACTTATCTGATTTGTACAGCCGGGCTAAACCACTCAAAATTCCCCAAAATGGCACAAAAAATCCCCTCCCGGGCTTCGAGAGGGGATTTTTAGGCTTTTTGAGCTTAGGCCTGGTACTTCTTGCTTGGCAGCCAGAAACTCTTGCCAGTCATGAAGGCCAGGGCAGGCACGATAACGGTACGTACCAAGAGTGTGTCTAGAAGCACACCGATACAAACGATCACACCGATCTGCGCCAAGGCGACAAGTGGCAGAACTCCAAGAACGGCAAACACGGCTGCCAGCAGGATACCCGCGCTGGTGATCACGCCACCGGTTGAACTAAGCGCCTTGATCATGCCCTCGCGGGTTCCAAGTTTCTCGGCCTCTTCTTTGGCACGAGTTACCAAGAAAATGTTGTAGTCAACACCCAGGGCCACGAGGAACAAGAAGCTAAACAGGAACACGCTCAAGTCGAGCGCTGGGAAGCCAAGCAGATTTGTGAAGATCCACCAGCCGGCACCCATCGATGCAAAGAACGAAGCAACCACTGTTACCAGCAGCAGTACCGGGGCTACGAATGCACGTAGCAAGAGAACCAACACGATGAAGACCAAAATCAAAATCAGTGGAATTACTAACAACTGATCGTGCGCGTAGGCATCTTTGACATCCAGCGCCTGTGCGTCGAGTCCACCAACCATTGCGTCTGCACCATCAACTTCGTGCACCGCTGTGCGCAGTGCCTTGATTGATGCGTAGGCCTCGTCAGATTGACTTTCGCCATCGAGCACAACATCCAGTCTGGTAATTTCGCTGTTCTTTGCGCCAATGCTTACTGAAGCAACACCATCGACAGACTCTGCTGCACTTTTTACTTCGTTGACCTTTGAGTTGTTTGCAATAACGACTGAAGGGCTAGTGCTTCCGGCAGGAAAGGCTTCGGCAAGAACTTGCTGACCAACAACGGCTTCTGGTGCCTTAAGGAAGCGATCGGTCGAAGATAGCCCAACCTGAATTCCACCAACACCCGATGCCAGCGCACCAAGAATTAAAACGCCAAGAATCGAAACTGCAACCGGTTTTTTGCTAACGCCGCGGCCAAGCCTCGCCCAAAGACCGGTATCACTCTTGTTGATGCCACCGAACTTAGGCACGAACGGCCAGAACAAACCGCGACCAAACACAACTAGAGCAGCAGGTAGAACACAGAGAGCTGAAATCATCGCAATCACGATTCCAGTCGCACAAACAATTCCCAGTGCGCGGTTACCAGCGAGATCTGCGAAAGAAAGGGTCAGCAAGGCAAGGGTCACCGTTGAACCAGAAGCAATAATCGCCGGGCCCGCTCCACGCACAGCCTTAGCCATCGCAACGTGACGATCCTCACTGGTAAGCAGCTCCTCCCGATATCTTGCAATCAAAAGCAACGCGTAGTTTGTGCCGGCACCAAACACCAACACCGACAAAATTCCTGTCACCGAGCCATCTGGGGTGATGTCGAACAGTGCCGCGACCTGGCGAGCAAGCTGACCGGCCATTCCATCAGCTGTACCGACGACAAGCAGCGGTACCAACCAAAGCGTTGGCGAGCGGTAGGTAATGAGCAAGAGCACCGCAACGACAACGACGGTTGAAAGCAACAGAGTGAAGTCAGCGCCGGCAAAGACTCCGGCAATGTCAGCCTGGAAACCCTCGGGCCCTGTCACATAAACTTCGAGCCCGGAAGGAAGGCCCTCTTTGGCAAGTTCACGGATCTTTTCGATTCGAGTTGTAATTTCTTCAGTTGCATCTGTCTTTTCCATCGGCACGGTAATCACCGCGGTGGTTTTGTCTTCAGAAATTGCAGCTGGTGGAACAAACTTTGCGTCATTAAATTCGGCGTTGGTGAATTCCAAGAATTTCTCATTGGCACCACCGGCGGGCAACTGGGTCATCGGATCAAACTTGCCCTGCAACCACTCGGTCTGCGATTCGGTTAGGGCCGAATCAGACGCATAAACAATCACGGCGGCCGTTGAATCCGAACCTGGCAGAGTCGCCAGCTTCTCATCGACAATCACCGATTCTGTGTCGGCCGGCAAACCTACTCCAGGGTTAACCTCCGTGCTTGCCGCACGCAATGGACCAAATGCAAGAACGGCAAAAATTAAACCAATAAGAAGTGTCGCCCATGCAGTTTTTCGGCCGGTAATGAAATTAATGAATCCTGACAACTCTGTCTCCCCTGTTTTTGAAACTTGTTTTGTGTAGTTTACGAGTGATCGTGAGGGATGCGATCCCTATCGGTGCTCACTGAGGTATAACCGTGTGGAAGAGGTTTCCCTTCCTTATCTAGCCCCACAAAGACTATTTGCTCGACCGTCAAAATGTTTTTCTTAGTGACCATGTTGCGCACTTCTGCGCGCATAGTTAGCGATGTGGTGCCAAATTTGGTCGCTACCAGACCCATTTCGATGATGTCGCCCTTGACGGCGGAGGCCAGAAAGTTGATCTCAGACATGAACTTGGTGACCACTCGACGATTCCCTAGCTGCAGAATCGCGTAGATAGTTGCCTCTTCATCTATCCACCGAAGCAGGCTGCCTCCAAAGAGGGTCCCGTTGGCGTTTAGATCTTCTGGGCGCACCCACTTGCGGGTGGTGAATTCGATTTCGTGCAAGACGCTTCCTAAGTTAGAACTTTATAAGTCAACTTTAGGGCCGTAGGCGCTCTGTCAGCCAAACAGTGAAAGCAAATCAGCAACTTTGGTTTGGTCATTCAAAGGGTGCCGCATCGCAAGCTCACCATGAACCGTGTAGGTATTGTTTCGACCGACCTTTTCCTTTACCAAGTAGCCGGCGTCCACCAAATCATTCAATATTCCTGCGGTGGCGCGTGCCGTAATTCCAACCTTGGCCGCAATCTGGTCAATGGTGAGGTCTGCGTCTTGGGCAATGGCAACTAGTACATGACCGTGATGAGTCAGGAAGGTCCAATTAGCCATGACACTATTCTCCTACTTAGTCACCGCTTTTTCGTTAGCTGCCTCACCTTTGGTAACGCGGAAGCTAGCAACAATCGCGACGGTCAAGATTGCAATAATCACTCCCAGAGAAATCGGTGTTGGAATCTTGACGAGGTCGTGCAGACCCATCTTGATACCCACCCAGATAAGGACCAAAGCCAGACCCAGCTTTAGGTAAACGAATCGGTGCATCATGTCAGCAAGCAAGAAGTACATCGCTCGTAGACCTAAAATCGCAAAGGCATTGGCGGTGAAAACTAGGAACGGTTCGGAGGTCACAGCAAAGATTGCTGGAATTGAATCAACCGCAAAGATGATGTCGGTGAATTCAATCAAGACCAGCACCATCAGAAGCGGTGTTGCAATCAGTGCGCCGCTCTTGCGAATGAACAGCTTTTGCCCGTGATACTCGTTTGTGGAAGGCACAATTCGAGAGAACCACTGGAAGAACTTGGATTTCGAAGGATCTGTGTGTTCTGATCTCTTTCGCAGCATTTGAATTCCGGTGAAAATCAGGAAGGCTGCGAAGAGGTACAGTACCCACGCAAAACTCTCAATGATTACTGAACCCGCAGCGATGAAGATTCCGCGGAAGACCAGGGCGCCTAGCACGCCTAAGAAAAGTACCCGGTGCTGGTATTTACGTGGAACTGCAAAACTGGCGAAAATAATGGCCCAGATAAACACATTGTCTACCGCCAGGGATTTTTCGATCAAGAAACCGGCAAAGTACTGCTGCCCGTATTCCGCGCCAAAGTAATTCCAAACTAAAACACCAAAACCCACTCCGGTGGCAACCCAAAACGCTGACCAAAGCGCTGCTTCTTTGACTGCAATCTCGTGCGCTTTGCGGTGAGCGAAAAGGTCAATCAACAGCATGACCAAAATCAGGCCAAGTACCGAGGTCCACATCCAGAGTTCAACGTTCATTTGCATACTTTCTCGAAGGAAGTTTGATTACAGAATATTATTTCCTGTATTGTAGTTCCTGTCAAGTCAAGCACCTAAGGATGTCACTTTGGATTCGATACAGCTCGCCCTAGCCAACATAGCCTCTCCGCCAGTACTGGCCTTCATTCTGGGCCTTTCTCTTGTGTTGGTTCGAAGCCAACTTCAGATTCCGGGGCAGATCTTCGACTTCCTATCGATTTATCTTTTGCTAGCCATCGGCATCAAAGGTGGAGTAGCTCTAAGCACGACTCCCGCACAAGAAGTTTGGCTACCGATACTCGTTTCCATCGGCGTTGGTTGTTTAATTCCGGTGGCTGTTTTCTACGGTCTTAAGTTTTTGACACCCCTCGACAAAATAAATCGCGGCGCACTTGCGGCGCATTACGGATCAACGTCACTGGTCACCTTCACAGCGGGTTTGGTTTTTCTCGAAAATGCAAAGTTAGCGGTTGAGGGCTACATGCCGTCACTTCTTGCCGTAATGGAAGTTCCCGGAATCATCGTAGGAATCCTGCTCGCGAAACGAAGTGCAAAAGATGGCGCACTATCGACAGCGCTGAATGAAGTATTCACCTCAAAGTCGGTAATTTTGTTGATTGGTGGAATTCTGATTGGTTTGGCCACCGGGCCAAGCGGATACGAAAAAGTTGCGCCGTTCTTCGGTGACATCTTCGCCGGAATGTTAACCATATTTTTGCTTCAGCTCGGCATTCAAGCTGGAAAGAGCGTTAAGGAAGCGCGCAAAGCTGGATTTGGTTTACTCGCATTTGCACTCGGCTTCCCGTTGGTATCGGGTGCGCTAGGAGTTAGCATCGCTCAGGCAATCGGCATCAGCCAAGGTGGCTCCGTAGTTTTTGGATTGCTTTGCGCTAGCGCTTCGTACATCGCAGCCCCGGCGGCAGTAAAACTGTCACTGCCCGATGCAAAACCAGGTCTTTACATCACCACAAGTCTTGGAATTACATTCCCGATGAATCTCTTTATCGGAATTCCATTTCTAACCTGGTTCTCCGGCGTAATCCTCTAAGCGCTAAACCTCGATAGAGATATCGAAAGTAATTACCCTGCGCTCTGGCAGGTGGTAGTAGTGCGCTGGAGCAGTTGCATTTCTGTGCAGGGTGGTAAAGATTACTTCTTCAATCCTGTTCAGATCTGTTCTGTGCTTAGGCACAAGCGTCCTATCGGTCACAAAATAAATGCCATCGCGCTCGTTCATGTGTGAACTGACTGACTTCGAGCGAAGCGCCCGAGGCACGTTTCTCTGTTCCATGAACCCGGAGGTAATCAACACTGTTGAAAGGTAGTCGTTTTCCTGATTGAACTCTGGTTCTTTATTCGAATAAGGGCGATCAATAGAGAGAACCTTCACCACGACCACATTTTTCGGCATGCTGCCGAGCACCCTAATCTGCTGCTCAAGCGCCTGCGGAACAACGCCCAAAACCGCTGCCGGGTAGATGCCAAGGTTGTCGGTCAGGGTGATTTTGCCGTTGCGCCTTATCTTGTCTACGTCGGACCAACTCATCGAGGTTTCATTAAGTCTCATGTCAAGCTGCTGGCGGCCCTTGCGCCAAATCCACATCATCGAACCAAGGCAGAAGCCGGCCAATAGAGGAATCCAGGCGCCGGTCACCAACTTGGTGGAGCTCGCTGCAAATAGTGAGAGGTCCATAAGTAGGAATACAGTGAAAATCGGCAGCAGGAACCACTTAAATCTTGCCCAGTCGGTCAAGGCCAAAATAATCAAGCCGACAGTCGAAATCAACATTGTGAAAGCGATAGCAAAACTGTATGCACCGGCCAAGGCTGACGAGTTTTCAAAAACAATCACTAGGGTGATTGAGCCAACGCCCACAATTGTGTTAACGAACGGAACATAAATTTGGCCGCGCTCTTTCTTGTTGGTGTGTCTGATGCGAACTCTTGGAAGGAACCCAAGCTGAACTGCCTGACTCGTGAGTGAGGCAACCGCGCTGATCAACGCTTGAGACGCGATGATTGTTGCAAAAGTGGTGATAATCAAAAGGACAATTGCTGGTCCGCCAGTTGGCACCATGCCAAAGAAGCTGTTTCCTGCGGCACTCGGATCTCTAAGCAATAGAGCGCCCTGACCAAAGTAGTTCAGTGGCAGCGCAATTCCAGCAAGTCCAAACCAGCCAATTCGAATTGGTCTTCTACCAAAGTGTCCCAAATCTGAGAACAAAGCTTCGGCACCGGTTACCGCAAGAATTACCGACGACATCACAAAAAGTGTTGCCCATTGATGCTGACCGATAAATGAAATTGCATACATCGGGTTCAGGGCGACTAGAGAATCAGGATTCTGCACAACCTGCGAAATACCAACAAATGAAATTGTTAGGAACCAGAGAATCATTACCGGACCAAACACGGCACCGATTTTGTGCGTTCCCTTGAATTGGAATGCAAAAAGTGTTGCCAGAATCACTACGGTCAATGGAACGATAAGAAATTCGAGCCCTGGGCCAACCGACTTAAGTCCTTCTACTGCCGAAAGCACGGAGATGGCCGGAGTCAAGATTCCATCGGAAAACTCCATGGCCGCAGCCATCAAAAATATGAATACGGTGAATCCAAGAATTCCCTTATTGGCCTCGCGAAGTTTTGAAGGCAATTGAGAAAACATGGCCAAGGTTCCACCCTCGCCACGGTTGTCGGCGCGAAGCACAAAGATCAGGTACTTGACCGACACCACAGCTGTAAGAGTCCAAAAGACCAAAGAAAGAACACCCAGGATGTCGTCTCGGGTGTTTCCGCCAGCTCTTACCGCTTCGTTGAATGCATAAATAGGGCTGGTGCCGATGTCTCCGTAAACCACACCCATGGCGCCAAGAGTCAGCGCGGAAGTCCTTTTGAAACCTTTAGCCTTTTGCTTCTTCAATTTTTCATCCTTTAAAACGACCTTTGAGAGCCTACTCCTGGAGGCGAGGTAAGACCTAAAGCGGCAACAAACGCAAAAATGCCCCAAGTTGGGGCGGGAATCTTTTATAAACACAACTGCAAAGCCCTCTCAATTCAATGAGAGGGCTTCAGGTGTGGCTAGTGAGGGATTCGAACCCCCGAAGGCTGAGCCAGCTGATTTACAGTCAGTTCCCTTTGGCCACTTGGGTAACTAGCCAGACGCACTTCCGCTCGCCTGTAATCAGCCGAACGGAGGTGCTTGAAAAGTTTAGCCGAATAATCCATCGGCCTGAAATCGAGATTGCCCTGAAGGGCGCTTTGGGCCTAGGTTTGTAAAAGATTTACATTTGGCATTCGGAATTTACAGGAATTTACATGGCCGGCATCGAAGACGTTGCAAAGCTTGCGGGGGTCTCCACCGCAACGGTGTCACGCGCACTCAGTGGTAAAGATGTCGTCTCCGACAAAGCGCGACAAAAAGTTGAAGAGGCGGCACGTGAACTCGGCTACATCGCCTCGCACTCTGCTTACACATTAGCCACCGGTCGCAATCGCAACATCGGTGTTGTTATGCCCTATGTGGACCGATGGTTTTTTGCCGCATCGCTAGAGGCGATCGAGTCCACGCTAATTGAGCATGGCTACGACCTTACGCTTTACAACATGAGCGGTGGTGCGGTGCAACGCAAAAAGATTTTCACAGATTTCCTGCTGCGCAAACGCGTTGATGCGGTTATCACTCTTGCCGTTCACCCCGATGAAGAAGAGCTCGAGCAACTAAACCGAATGAAGAAACCCATCATCGCCATCGGCGGTCAGGTTCACGGTGCTCGAAGCTTGTCGATGAACGACCACGAGGCTGGCAAACTTGCAACCGAGCATTTGCTATCTCTAGGCCACACTCGAGTAGCAAACATCAGTGGTGCCATACCAACCGACCGAGAATTTAATCAGGCCGATAAACGCCGCGAAGGATATCTAGAAGCGATGCGCGAGGCAGGCCTCGAAACTAGAAAGAATTGGTTGGAAGCCGCGGATTACACTGCCCAGGGCGCGTATAAAGTTGCCAAGCAAATGCTGGGTGATCCTAAGAATGCTCCAACTGCAATTTTTGCAAACTCAGATGAAATGGGTTTTGGCGCCATGATGGCCGCCAAGGATTTAGGGTTGCGAGTTCCCGAAGACATTTCAGTTATCGGAATCGACAACCATGACATGGCCGAACTTTTTGGCATGACCACCATCGATCAAAAAGTGCGTGAGCAAGGCGGTGAAGCCGCTCGCCTTTTGCTTGAGGTTCTAAATGACCCAACTCTCGATAGCCACGTGAACGTAGAGCAAGACGTGGAGTGGCCGGTAAGTCTGCTGATTCGCTCAAGCACAGCCCGCCCTGCTGTCGGTGCCCGCTAAACTAACCACATGGCTGATTCAACATTTGACATCGTAAGCAAGGTAGACAAGCAAGAAGCGAACAACGCTTTGATGCAGGCTCAAAAAGAAATTGAGTCACGTTATGACTTCAAGG
>ERZ650308.599-NODE-599-length-19619-cov-9.062513_pt1 | contig 19619 bp, 16 predicted proteins | sample MGYA00376244_ERZ650308 | MGnify/ENA primary metagenome ERZ650308 (study PRJEB26733, sample SAMN07839295) | wastewater metagenome | biome: small river; feature: stream; material: water | place: USA: North Carolina | collected 2016-04-26 ... | reverse complement strand
TCAGAGGTGTTCCATCAATCGTTACGCCGTGTTGCACTTCGTCCTTGAATCCGCCTTTGGTGGAAATGGAAATGACCATCTGTTTGGTGGTGTTGGTGATGATAATTTATTGGGTAATGCGGGTGACGACGTGCTTGAGGGAGGGGCGGGCGCTGATTTGCTTCAGGGGGGTGAGGGTTTTGACTTTGCTTCTTACAAAGGGGCTTTTGCCGCCATTACTTGTTCTCTAAGTGAGCCAGTAATTAACACAGGCGAGGCGGCTGGAGATGCATACATTTCAATAGAGGGCGTGTTGCTAACCTCTTTTAATGATAAATGTTATGCAGGAAACTCCGGAAACTATATTTATGGGGAGATGGGTGACGATCAGATTTTTTGGGGGGGGGGGATAGATTATTTAATGGGCGGTGGTGGTAATGACCAGTTATTTGGATTCAATGGTAATGATAGGTATGATGGTGGTCCCGGTTTTGACTATGTGAGATACGATAATCTTAATAATTCTAATTTGACTGTCTCACTCACAGATCAATCCTTGAACAAGGGGAGCGCTGATGGTGATAAATACTTAAATATTGAGGGCGTAATTGCATCTGGTGGTGATGATGTTGTATATGGTAATAGTGGAAATAATTATATATATGGAAGGTCTGGAGATGATGTATTGTACGGATATTTAGGCGGTGATGTAATGTTTGGAGAGCAGGGGGCTGATAAGTTCGTCTTTAATACTAAGCCAAGTATTTTGAATGTTGATATTCTTCCGGACTTTGAGCCGGGGGTGGATAAGATATTGCTTGCAAATAAGTTTTATGGAAATGCAAAGGTGGATGCGGCAACGTACCGACTTGAGATTGGGGTGTTTCATGGTGGGTATTTTAATGAGGCAAGTATTTACTACGATACTAGTTTGAAAATATTAGGGTATGGTTACAAAGACTCTGCGTTGGAAATTGCAAAGCTGCCTAATGTGATGCAAATTTCGGCTGGCGATATAATATTTATAGGCTAATTCATTAATTAAATGACTGTTTCTGTGGTGTGGTTATCTGTAAAGTACACAATGAAAGCGCGGTCTAAGTTTGGATCTGAAAAAGTCAAAAATGGAAAATAATTCAAATATTTGTATCGCTAATATTCTTAGGGATAATAAAGAGGCGTGCATAACGGTCGTGGTTTTTTCAGCGGTAATGCAAATTTTATTGCTATCCCCATCTTGGTATATGCTGCAGGTTTATGATCGAGTTCTTACAAGTCAAGATGAAAATACTTTGTTGGGTCTTTCGTTGCTGGTCTTATTTTTATATGTCGTATACGCGCTATTAAGTCGGTATAGAGGTTTTATTCTTGTGGGCTTGTCAGAATCTATTGATGAGAGTATTGCGCCATATTTGTATCAGACTATATTGACGCCCTCAATTATAAATCGTCAGAAAATACATGGCGGGCTCAGCGACCTAAATGTACTTAAACAATTCCTGACAGGTCAGGCTCTTATTTCATTTATAGATTTGCCATGGGTGTTGATCTATCTCGCAACGATTTTCATGATGCACGCTTCGCTAGGGCTAATCGCTATATTCAGTGCAATTTTGCTCTTTTCGTTGGCAGTCATCAGTCAGCGTATGACTGAGAAGCCGCTACTAAAAGCCCAAGGTGCTAATGCTGATGAGCGTAGACTTATATTAAATGCGATGGGCGCAGTTGGCTCCATTCAAGCAATGGGCATGAGGGCTGCATTAACAAGTAAATTAGCGCAGGTACGATCTGCATATTTAGATAACCTATTGATCGCGAGTCTTCACGGAGTCAGCCTCTTTAGCATTTCCTTATTTTCCCGAACACTGATTCAATCCGCTGCATTGGGATACGGTGCCTATTTAACCATCCAAAATGAAATTACTGCAGGTATGATCATTGCTGGCTCTATTCTTCTTGGGCGTACGCTTGCACCTATTGAAGGTATCATTCAGTCATGGAGGCAACTCTCTGAATTTAAAAAGTCTTACGCAAACCTAGATGAAATTCTGGAGTCTGTGCAACTTCTAGATTATTCAATCAATCCAGGGAGGCCCAAAGGCAAGCTGCAAGTTATGAATGTGACGTTGTCGCTGCGTGAAAATTCCAAGCCAACTCTAGATAATATTAACTTAATAGTTAATGAAGGTGAATGCCTTGCCATTATTGGGCCGAGTGGGGCTGGTAAAACTTCTCTCCTTAAAACTTTATGTGGAATCTACAAGCCGCAACAAGGCCAAGCTCTTATTGATGGTATCGATCTGGCTTTTCGTGATGTTGATGCGATTGGCGAGCACATCGGTTACTTATCGCAAACGACAGAACTGCTAGCTGGCAAGGTATCCGAAAATATTGCACGATTTTCGAAAATCGATAACCAGGCAGTTTTAAAGGCCGCTAAACTGTCTGGAGCTGATGATATTTTCACGGCTTTACCTGAAGGATATGACACCGTACTGGATGATGCTGGGTACGGTCTATCTGAGGGCCAGAGGCGTAAGATTGGCTTGGCTCGCGCTATTTACCGTGACCCTGCAATTGTATTTATGGATGAACCCGGAACTGGGCTTGATGAAGTATCGCTTGGTTCAGTTGTTGATGTTATCAAAACACTCAAAAATCAAGGAGTCACCGTTGTATTCACAACCCATCAACCCATCCTGGCGAAATTGGCCGACAGAGTCGCGCTGATGGTCGATGGGCAAATTCGGATGCAGGGGCCAAGTGCGGACGTCTTTGTAAAGCTAAGCGGGAAAGCGGGCAGAGTTTGAAGTCAAGCAACTCTTCCTCGTTATTGGCAACTGCACAGATTCAAGGCTGGTCTGTTGTAGTGATAGGTTTTATAGGCTTCATTGCTTGGGCAGCGACCTATCCTATTAACCAAGGAATTCCGGGGGTAGGTTTCGTGATTTCTGCAGCAGAAAAGATTCAGATTATTTCGCCATACAACGGGCTTGTAACTAACTTAGCTAAACGTGCTGGGGATATTGTTCAAGAGGGTGATCTACTTCTAGAGCTCGACGATAAGACTCAGCAAGCAAATGTGCGTAGCTTATATGAGTCGATTCGAGGAATTGAAGTCTCTAATGAGTCTTTGCGATCTGCCTTGTCTGCGAGAAAAGCACAACTTGCCGGACTACAGGCGCAGTACGATTCCTCATCGAAGTTGGTTAATTCGGGCTTTGCCAGTCCGAACGCTTTAGCCGTGATTCAAACCCAGCTATCGCTTGCTCAAAGCGAAGCACTAGAGTTAAAGTCCCGAATTGAACTGAACGACTACCGTCTGCGAGAGCTCAGGGAAAATTTAGCCGCATTGCATCATGAAATAGAACATTTCAAAATTTATACGCCGACATCAGGTACTGTCATGAATGTCATGGTTAAGTCTGATGGTGTAACCATTACTGCAGGCAGTCAGATCATGGAAATCGTTCCAGGCGGAATTCGGCTTTCGATCGATGCCCGATTCCCCGTGGAATATGCAACTATAGCCCATTCGGGTATGGATGTTGATGTGATGTTTCCCACTATTCCCGGAAGTTCTTATGTCCGGATTAAAGGAGTGTTAGAATATTTATCGCCAGATCGACTTACTGACGTGCGAACAAATCAAATCTATTTAGAAGGTCGAGTTATTTTGCCAGATCAAAGTCAGATTGAGGCTCTGAAACTTCGCCCGGGACTCCCTGTGACAATGTCTTTGAAAGCTGGCTCTCGTACATTAATGAGCTATATCACGCGTCCTTTGTCTGAGCGTATAAATAAAGGTATGCAATAACAACAACAGACTTTCAGAATTAATTGATCGTTAAAGCCGTCCAAAAATATTAATTGTAAGCTTCTGAGGGGGTAGCCTTGTAGGTCAAAAACCAATTGCTATGAATCTTAAAAATAAAATATCTGTTGTTATTGTTAATTTCAATGCTGGGCCTGGCCTGGTTAATTCAGTAAGGGCTGCGATTGCCGATGCATATGAGGTGAATGTTATTGATAACGCTTCGTCAGACGGAAGTCTTGAACGGTTGGAGTCCACCTTTGGCAGTAACTCCAAGTTGCGGATTGTTCGAGGTCTATCTAATGAGGGTTTTGCCAAGGCGTGCAATCGTGGGGTTGCTTTGGCGACCGGCGAATTTGTATTCTTCCTGAATCCAGATTGCGAGCTGGAAGAGGGGGCTATGGCCTGCTTGCTTGAAGCGATTCAGGCAAATGATGAGGTAGGCATGGTTGGAGGCTTGTTGCTAGACCCTGACGGTAGCGAGCAGGCTGGTGGTCGGCGAGCTATACCTACACCATGGCGTTCATTTGTCAGAGCATTTGGGCTGGCTCGCTTTTCCAAGCGATGGCCAAAGTTGTTTTTCGATTTTCATCTGCATAAAGAACCTTTACCGAATACACCCATCGAGGTGGAGGCGATTTCTGGTGCGTGCATGTTGGTGAAACGCGATGCAATACAAGATGTAGGTTTGTTGGATGAAGAGTATTTCATGCACTGTGAAGACTTGGACTGGTGCATACGCTTTTATCGCGGTAAGTGGAAAATTCTTTTCGTTCCAGAGAGCAGAATACTTCACCATAAGGGGGTATGCAGTCGCACACGCCCAATTTTTGTGGAGTGGCACAAGCACAAGGGAATGATGCGGTTTTACCGGAAGCTTTTTAGCCATCAGTACCCAGGTGTTCTGATGTGGTTGGTTTTCGTCGGAGTTTGGCTTCGATTCCTCTTCGTTGCCAGCTATCACACAGCTCGCCGTATGGGAAATCTGTTGGGGTTAGTCCATGACTAACCACAAAGTTGGCCTCATTGGCGCGACTAGCCTTGTCGGCAAATGTTTGATTTCGCAGCTGATCAATAGAGGCGCTCGGGTTTTTGCGTTTTCCAGGCATCCAATTGAAAACATTGGCGATGCTGTTGCATTGCGCAATTTGTCAGATTCAAGCAATCCGGATAAAGATCAACTGGAGCATTGGATTTGTGTCGCGCCTCTTTGGGTGTTGCCAGAGCATTTTCCTTTGCTCGAAGCCTCTGGCGTGCGTCGTGTTGTGGCGTTATCCTCCACCAGTCGCTTCACCAAAGTCGACTCTGGCGATACGGCGGAAACTGCTGTGGCTGCGCGCCTGATTGAAGCGGAAGATTGTTTTGTGGCGTGGGCGCAAAGCCGTGGCGTTGATTGGGTGATTCTGCGGCCTACGCTGATCTACGGCTTGGGGCGTGATAAAAATATCAGCGAGATAGCCCGTTTCATTTGTCGCTTTGGTTTTTTCCCTGTCTTTGGTCACGCCCAAGGATTGCGCCAGCCCATTCATGCTGAGGATGTTGCAGTGGCCTGTGTTTCCGCTTTGCAGGCGCCTGATGCTGCAAACCGCTGTTACAACATTTCCGGAGGCGAGACACTCGCTTACCGCGACATGGTTATGCGTGTCTTTGCCGTCCTTGGTATTCGCCCCCGCTTACTAAGCATGCCATTTTGGACTATTCACCTAGCTGTAAGTTTCCTGCGTTGCTTGCCACGTTATCGGCATTGGTCCGCCGCCATGGCAGAACGAATGAACCGAGATTTGGTGTTTGACCATGCAGATGCGGCGCGTGACTTGGGCTTCAAGCCCATTGTTTTTGCGCTCAAGGCTGAGGATTTGCCGCGATGATTTTGATGCTGATCATGATGGTCTTGAGCGCGGTAATTGCTTGGGGCGTTACTTCGTGGCTAATACGCAGTGCCGAGACGCTAGGTCTAGTGCAATTGCCTAATCATCGGTCATCACACCATCAGCCAACCCCGATTGGCGGCGGTCTGGGTATTGTGGTGGCAGGCAGCATAGCTGGTGTCAACTTGGTGCTGATTTCTGGCTGGACACTTGGTTGGTTTGTACTTGGGCTGGGTGCTTTGCTAGCAGCGGTTGGATTACGCGATGATATTCACTATCTACCTGCTCGTTTGCGATTCGGAGTGCAAGTGTTCGTTTGTGCGGGGGTCTTGTTCGCAATTGGTGATTTGCCTCATCTTGTTTTTAGTGTGGGGTTAGAGTTAGAGGTGGCGGGCTTGTTGCTATTCGCATTACTGCTGCTGGCCGGCGTTTGGTGGATCAACCTATTCAACTTTATGGATGGCATCGACGGAATTGCGGGGGCGCAGGCGGTGTTTATGTTGCTAGCAGGTGCTGTATTGGCGGTATGGACGAGCCCTGAATCAGTTCTCAGTCCTGCTTGGCAGCTGATGCTCTTTGTCGCAGTGGCAGCGGTGGGGTTTTTACTACTCAATTGGCCGCCTGCTAAGATTTTTATGGGAGATGTAGGAAGTACGTGGCTGCCATTCATAGTCTTTGCGCTAGCGCTGATTTCAGTGAAGTCCAATTGGTTGAGCTATGCATCATGGTCAGTGCTGGCGGCAGTTTTTGTAACGGACACAACCGTAACTCTGCTGAGCAGGGTGCTGCGGGGCGAGTGTTGGTTCGAGGCACACTCTAGTCATGCATACCAACGTTTGTCGCGGCTAGCTAAGGTCGACCGAGACACTAGTCACCTCTTGGTTACGTTGCTGGCGGTTGCAGTTAACGTACTGTGGCTTTGGCCTTGGGCTTGGGCTTGTTTGAAATGGCCATCCGAGGCCTTCGCGTTTGTAGTCACTGCGTATCTACCATTGCTGTTTGTGGCATTCTGGTTAGGGGCCGGAAAATTTGACTAGTTTTGGAGGCGTATGAGGCGGCGAAGTTGCCAGTAAAGATGGCGTAGGTGGCTCCACTGAAGAGAATACAATGTGTTTTTGCAATTAATTTGCAAATTTATTCAAAAGTACAAATGCAGCAAGATGTCAATGTGGTGAAGATTGCAATCATTGGTGTATTGTTGATTCAATATTAATAAAGGAAATTTAAATGGATCGGATTCCAGAACCAAAAGAAATTGATAAATCTGAATACCTTGGTACCGCACTTCGGCCTAAAGCCAAATATGGATTACCTGATGAGGTGGTTTTTTGTAAAACTTGTGTGATATCTAATCAGCGACCAAATTCGGCAGTTGAATACACTCATACCAAAGAGTCAAAGAAGAAAACCATTGCATTCGACAATGATGGCGTTTGTGATGCATGTCGATTTGCAGAAAAGAAGCGGAGCTTCATTGATTGGGATGAGCGTGAGCGTCAGTTGCGTGATTTGCTTGATCGCCATCGGAGCAAAGATGGTAGCTACGACTGTATTGTTCCTGGCTCTGGCGGCAAAGATAGTTTTTTTGCTTCACACATATTACGTTACAAATATGGCATGCACCCATTGACGGTGACATGGGCTCCCCATACCTACACTGAGTGGGGATGGCGGAATTTTCAGCGTTGGATTCATGCGGGCCACGACAATCTATTGATGACGCCAAATGGTCGTGCTCATCGATTGTTGACTCGCTTGGCCGTTGATAATTTATTCCACCCATTCCAGGCGTTCATGTTCGGCCAAAAGTCATTGGCGCCGAAAATGGCGCTCTTGCACAACATTCCACTCGTTATTTATGGTGAGAATGAGGCTGAATATGGCAATCCAATTGAGGATACAGAGTCAGCAAAGCGCGATTGGTCGTATTTCACAGCAGAAGATCAATCAAAAGTCAGCTTGGGTGGCGTGTCTGTGCCTGATCTGAAGAAGCATTTTGGTTTGCAAACCCATGACCTTGCCCCATATTTGCCGGCTAATCCGAACGAAATTGAAGAGAAGAAGACCGAAGTTCACTACTTGGGCTATTACTTGAAGTGGCATCCACAGGCTTGCTATTACTACGCTGTTGAACATGGTGGTTTCGAGGCTTCGCCGGAGCGTACGCCTGGTACGTACAGCAAGTACAACAGCATTGATGATCGAATCGATGATTTTCACTACTACACGACCGGTACAAAGTTTGGAATCGGGCGTGCCTCATACGACGCAGCTCAAGAAATACGGTCAGGTGACATCAATAGGGAAGAAGGCATTGCCTTGGTTAAACGTTATGACCACGAGTTTCCAGAGCGTTTTGCTGATGAAATTTTTAAATATTTGAGCATTCCTGCCAGTGAGTTTCCAGAGGCCAGCAAAATGTTCGAGCAGCCGACTTTGGATAGAGAGTATTTCCGCAAATTGACGGATAACTTCCGTTCTCCGCACTTGTGGAAATGGGAAGATGAGCAGTGGAAGTTGCGCCATGCTGTCTGGCACGAAAGTGCAAAGTAACTCATGAGCAATTTGCGCATCATCCCGCGCCTCGACATCAAGGGGCCCAATTTGATTAAGGGCATTCGACTTGAGGGCCTTCGAGTCATTGGTGATCCTCAAGAGCATGCGATTCGCTATTACGAGGCGGGCGCGGATGAGTTGATCTATATGGATATTGTTGCGAGCCTTTATGGCCGTAACAATTTGAGTGACATCATCAGCCGTGCTGCCAAAAATGTGTTCATACCGATCACTGTGGGGGGGGGTATTCGATCGGTTGACGATGCGCGGCATATCCTTCGCTCTGGTGCAGACAAAGTAGCGATCAATACTGCAGCCATTGCACGTCCAGAGCTGATCAGTGATGTGGCGCGTCGGTTTGGGTCTCAAGCTATGGTGCTTTCTATCGAGGCCAAGCAAGTTGCCGATGGCAAGTGGGAGGCTTATGCCGACAACGGCCGTGAGCGAACTGGTTTGGATGTGCTCGAATGGGTTCGCCGTGGTGTTGAGTTGGGTGCAGGAGAGATTTTGTTGACGGCTGTAGACCGGGAGGGCACTCGCAGTGGTTTTGACATCGATCTTCTTCGTGCCGTGACTGCAGCTGTCACTGTGCCCGTGATTGCAAGCGGCGGTATGGGGTCTTTAGATCACTTCCAAGCTGCAGCATTGGATGGTGGGGTCGACGCGATTGCCATGGCTGATGTGCTTCATTACAAGCGTATGTCTATTGGTGATGTTCGCGCTGCTGCGCTTGCGGCGGATCTCCCAGTTCGGAAGGTTTAAGAGATGTCTCAACCCAGTGTGACCATTGTCGATTACGGAATGTGTAATTTGTTGAACGTGGCCCGCGCCTTCGAGCATTGCGGTGCTCAAGTCACTGTTACTGAAGATCCAAAGGATGTTGCTACTGCAAGTCGATTGGTCGTTCCAGGAGTGGGTGCCTTCAGCGATAGCATGAAGGAAGTCAATGCGCGTGGTTTTGGTGATGCGCTGAGGATGTTCTCGCTGTCGGCTAAACCTATGTTTGGTATTTGCGTTGGTATGCAGATGCTTTTTGATGCTAGCGAGGAATTTGGCGAGCATGCGGGTCTTGGCATTTTGCCGGGCCGTGTGCAGGCTGTGCCATCACTCACAAAAGAAGGCAAGCCACAGCGTGTGCCTCACATTGGCTGGAACCATTTGATCGAGCCAGAGGGGGGGCGAAGTTGGGGCGGTACGCTGCTTGAACCAATGGTTGACATTCATCCTGCTGTGTACTTTGTGCATTCCTTTTCGGCGGTTCCAGATGTCGCTTCTGACCGTCTGGCTGACTGTCTTTATGGTGGGCATCGCATTTGCGCCGCTGTCCAACGTGATAACTTGATGGCATCGCAGTTTCACCCTGAACGAAGTGGCGAGGCAGGATTGGCGCTGATACATCAATTCCTGCATTTGTAATATGACAAGTACTTTGGCAGTTATTCCTGCACGCGCTGGCTCAAAGCGGCTGCAGAATAAAAATCAACGGCCATTTTTGGGCAAGCCACTAATTTTGTGGACGGTTGATTTCGCAATTAAGTTTGGTGGTTTTGACTTCGTTATGGTGACCACTGACTCACCTGAAATTGCAGACTTGGCGAGAAATGCTGGCGCACATGTTCCATGGTTACGACCTGTTGAACTTGCATCTGATACAGCAACATCTATTGACGTGGTGATTCACGCTGTCGATAACGTTAATTCACAATGCAATAAGTTTGAACGTGTGGCACTGCTGCAGCCAACAAGTCCAATACGACTCTCAGATCGTTGGGATCAAGCGTCTAGATATTTAGACGAGGGAGCGCCTTCAGCGATAGGTGTGTACCCCGCATCTTCGCATCCTTACTGGACATATTTCATGGATGAACAGGGCAAGCTTTCACCTTGCTTCCCTGAAGGCGTGGCCACTCGAAGTCAAGATTTGCCGCGTGCATGCGTTCCAAATGGGGCACTGTACCTGACTGAGGTTGCGTCTTTGCGCACACATCGCAGCTTCACACCTGTCGGGACACGTGGTGTTGTGTTAGCGGAGCGTTTTGAATCAATTGATATTGATACGGCAGATGACTGGTTAGAGGCAGAGCTTTTAGCACGTGAATATTTAAAGTTAAACGCATGATTAAAACTTTTGTAATTGCAGAGGCTGGTGTCAATCACAACGGTTCTGAAGACCTTGCTTTGCAACTTGTCGATGTGGCAGCACGTTGCGGCGCAGATGCCATCAAGTTTCAGACATTCAAAGCTGACAAATTGGTGCGTCGTGGTGCAGCTAAGGCTGCTTATCAGCAGGCAGCGACGGGGGGAGGGGATCAGCACAGCATGTTGGCAGGGCTTGAGATGTCTGATTCGTTACATCATCGGCTTTTCGAACGCTGCGCAGAAAAGGGCATCGAATTCATGTCCACACCATTTGATGATGAGGCGGTTGACTTTCTCGTCGATTTGGGCATGAAGCGGATCAAAATCCCATCAGGAGAGATTACCAACCACCCATTTTTGCGATATCTGGCCGGGAAAGATCGACCTTTGATTCTTTCAACAGGCATGGCGACTCTTCAGGAAATTGTGGAGGCGACAGAGGTCATCAGATCAGAGCGAACGCGCCTTGGGTTGATTGCTCCATTGGAGTCGATACTGACCATTTTGCATTGCACCTCTAATTACCCAGCCTCCCCAGAGGACGTGAATTTGAGGGCGATGGGAACGATCGCTTCAGAGTTGGGGGTGCCCGTTGGATATTCCGACCACACCCTTGGCTTGGCTGTTTCAACTGCGGCAGTAGCCAGAGGGGCGGTTGTGATTGAAAAGCACTTTACGCTTGACAGTAATCTTCCTGGTCCCGATCACAAGGCATCGCTGACACCTGATGAGCTTGCGGCGCTTGTGTGTCAAATCAGAGCGGTCGAGCGTGCGTTGGGTTCTGCTGAAAAGCGACCGACGGATGCTGAGTTGCCCGTGCGTGAATTGGTTCGTCGCAGTGTGACGACTGCGCGTGATTTGCCTGCAGGTATTAAGGTATCTGCGAATGACCTATGTTTGCTCCGGCCTGGCACTGGTATCGCTCCGCGTGAGTTGGTAGCCGTGGTTGGACGTTTGACTGCGCACGCTATACCAGCGGGAACCACGTTGCAGTGGAGTGATTTTGCGTGAAGTCGCTATGACCCGCCGCATTTGTTATTTAACCGGCACGCGGGCTGACTTTGGCCTGATGTCGTCCACTTTGCATGCGATAGCCCAAGACCCCCGTTTGGACTTGCGGTTGCTAGTAACGGGCATGCATTTGTCCCCGCGTTATGGTCATACGGTTAACGAAATCGAGTCTGAAGGCTTTGTTATTGCTGCTCGCCTGCCTGTTGAGTTAGAAGACTCCAGTGCAGCCGGAATGGCCATGAATTTAGGCCGCATGTTGCAAGGTATTGTGCCTGCTTTGCAGGCTATTGAACCCGATATTCTTTTGTTGCTGGGCGACCGTGGTGAGATGCTTGCTGGTGCTATAGCGGCGATACATTTGGGTATTCCTATTGCACATTTGCATGGCGGTGAGCGTTCGGGTACTGTTGATGAGCCTGTACGGCATGCAATATCCAAATTGGCACATTTGCACTTTGTTGCAACGCAAGAGGCGCGTGATCGACTCGTGCGCATGGGTGAACAAAGCATGCATGTGCATGTGGTGGGCGCGCCTGGGGTCGATGGTCTTGTTGAGTCAAAGCGGCCTGATAGAGCAGCGCTTTGTTTGATAGCTGGGTTTGATCCTGACAAGCCTATTGGATTGTTGGTGTATCACCCCGTGTTGCAAGAGTCAGCTGATGCTGATCGCCAGGTTTGCGAAGTTATATCGGCTGCAGATGGTATTCAAGTGCTGGCCTTGATGCCAAATTCAGATGCCGGAAGTGAAGCGGTACGTCGTCGATTGACAGAGGCTGCTTCGGCAGGGCGGGTGGTGTTGCGTACGCATCTGCCTCGCGAAGAGTACATCGGTTGGTTATCTTGCTGCGATGTCTTGTTGGGTAATTCCAGCAGTGGAATCATTGAGGCAGCCAGTTTTGGCACGCCAGTTGTCAATATCGGAACGCGACAAAATTTACGAGAGCGCAACGCTAATGTCATGGATGTGCCGGCTAAATTGAATGATGTGCGCGCAGCATTAGCAGATGCGCTTTCGCACGGCCGTTACCCCAAGGTCAATATTTATGGTGATGGACAAGCGGGCCGCAGGATTGTTGAGTTGTTGGCTACAACGTCCTTATCATCTGAGCTGATGGTTAAGTGCAATGCTTACTAATAAGTGGGCCATAGTCGGGGCTGGTGGCCATGCGCGCGTTGTGATGGATGCACTGCTTTGTAATGGGGATCCCCAAAATTCATACGTGTTTGTCGATGATGATGTGGCATTGCATGGAGTTGAAATGTTGGGTGTTGTTGTGCTCGGATCGTCGACGCAATTAATACATATAGGAACTCGTTTCCATGTTGCGGTTGGGACTAATAAAACACGCGAGATACTCTTTCATAGATGGATGGATGCGGGCGGTGTTCCGTTTGGGGTAATTCACCCTAGTGCTTGTGTGTCGCAATTTGCCAATATTTCCGAAGGAAGTTTTGTGGCTGCGCATGCGGTGGTCGCACCAGCTTCGGTAATCGGTGCGGGAGTGATCATCAACCACAGTGCAGTGGTTGACCACGATTGCAGGGTCGGTGATTTTTCTCATGTTGCACCGGGCGCAACGCTCGCCGGCTGCGTTGTTTTGGGCCGTGGTGTTCTTATCGGCGCAGGGGCTCGTGTATTACCAGGTGTCACCATCGGGGCAGGTGCTGTCATCGGCGCAGGCGCCGTGGTTACGGCTGATGTGCCAGCGAATGCCAAAGTGGTCGGCGTACCTGGGCGCATTGTTTAAAGAGTTTATTTATGAATGAAATCAGTCAAACCATCATCACTTCATCGGCCACCATCAGGGATGCTTTAAAACAGCTTGATCAAGCGGCGTCAGGTGTTTTACTACTGGTCAACAGCGACGGCAAGTTTCTTCGTACTGTGACTGATGGTGATATCCGACGCCTGATTTTGGCGGATGGTGCACTCGAAGGAACGCTTGCAAAATTGCCGGCTAGGGAATGCGTTGTATTGAATCAAGGGTTCAGTCGTCAAAGCGCATTGGAGCTGATGAATCAACATTCAATCAATCATCTTCCAGTGATTGGTGCTGACGGGCGTGTTGTTCGCTTGTTAGATCGTAAAGAAGTCGATGAGCAAATTTTGCTGTCTACGCCTCACATGGGTGAGCGTGAACGGGAGTTTGTAGAGGAGGCATTCCGAACCAATTGGATTGCACCCTTGGGGCCCAACGTCGATGCATTTGAACGCGAGTTGGCAGAACTTGTAGGGGTAAAGCATGCGGCCGCTGTCAGTTCGGGTACTGCAGCGATACATCTTGCATTGGTATTGCTGGGCGTGGGTCGGGGTGACACGGTGTTTTGCTCTTCTTTCACATTTGCGGCCAGTGCCAACCCCATCGTTTATCAAGGTGCAGAGCCTGTATTCATTGACTCGGAGCCGGAGAGTTGGAATATGTCCCCCTCTGCACTGGAAGATGCATTTCTGGATGCGAAGGCAACAGGCCGCATGCCTCGGGCTGTGATTGTTGTCAACCTTTATGGGCAAAGTGCAGATTTCGACCCGATTGTCGAGATTTGCGAACGTTACGGTGTGCCGATTGTGGAGGATGCAGCTGAATCTTTGGGGGCCACATACAAGGGTCGCCAGAGTGGTACGTTCGGCACGCTAGGCGTCTTTTCATTCAATGGCAACAAAATCATCACGACTTCAGGCGGCGGCATGCTGGTCTCTGATGACGAGAGTTTAATTGTTCGAGCTCGCTTTTTGGCTACACAAGCTCGTGAACCTGCTTTGCACTATGAGCATCAAGTGATTGGCTACAACTACCGTATGAGCAATATTTTGGCCGGGGTTGGGCGTGGGCAGTTATGTGTTTTGGGTCATCGGGTAGAAGCCCGACGTGAGGTTTTTAAGCGTTATCAAACTGAACTGAAAAGTTATTCGGTTTTTGAATGGATGCCAGAGCCAGCTTGGAGTCGATCAAATCGCTGGCTTTCAGCCTGCACGCTTGATACTGAAGCATTGGGCATAGATGTTCAGCAATTGATTCGAAGACTTGCAGCAGAGCGAATTGAGGCTAGACCATTGTGGAAGCCTATGCAGCTCCAGCCAGTGTTTGCCAGTTGTCTCTATTTCGCTCACGAAGGGAAGTCTGTTTCGCAACGGTTGTTTGAAACTGGTATTTGTTTGCCTTCAGGATCAAATATGAGTGAGTCGCAGCAGGGACGGGTGATTGAGATGCTTTGTAATTTGATGGATCTTTAACCGTGTTATTTTTATAAAGAACTTAAATGAAGAAAGTTTCTGTTAATAGCCTTTTCTTGTTGTTATCAAGGCCAGTTAAACGTAGTTTAGCTTTTGGGGCCGACGTGCTGATATGTGCCATCACTGTGTGGGTGGCTTTTAATTTGAGACTTGAAACATGGACCGCTTGGTCGTATGCGCATTTCACAGCATTTGCTGGCGCTGTGGCCATTGCCTTACCGCTATTTATCATTTCTGGTTTGTATCGGGCAATTTTTCGCTACGCAGGATTGCCTGCGCTGATGACTGTCTTAAAGGCTGTTGCTGTTTATCTATTTATCTATTGTTTAATTTTTACCGTGATTGGTGTGCCTGGTGTTCCACGTTCTTTAGGTATCTTGCAGCCTTTGCTTTTGTTGCTTGGTGTTACTTTGTCACGGGCTTTTGTACGGTATTGGTTGGGCGCAATGCATCTGGGGGTAAGGGGGCGAAGTGGCTTACCGCAGGTATTAATTTATGGAGCCGGATCGGCTGGACGTCAATTGGCTGCAGCTCTCAAAACTAGCCCCGAGATAGTAGTCGTAGGTTTTTTGGACGATGATGAGAGTTTGCACGGTCAAGTTCTAAATGGTTTAAAAATATATAACCCATCAACGATGACGCATTTAGTGGCTAAATTGCGGGTAACGCAGGTCTTTTTAGCGATGCCTTCGGTATCACGCGCAAGACGTAACGAAATTTTAGAGTTGGTGCGTGCTGCCCATGTGCAAGTCCGCACACTGCCTGGGATGATGGACCTTGTACAAGGTCGTGTGCAAGTGTCAGACCTGAAAGAACTAGACATTGAAGATCTACTTGGTCGCGATCCTGTTCCGCCAAACCGCGCGCTGCTAGCTAAAAATATCAGAGGTAAAGTGGTGATGGTGACTGGGGCTGGCGGATCTATAGGTTCAGAGCTGTGTCGTCAAATTTTGCAGCAGTCGCCATCGGCGTTGTTATTGATAGAACTGACCGAGTTTGCCTTGTACGCCATCGAGCGAGAGTTGCAAGAGCAAATGGCGACGGCAGGTGCGCAAGTGACATTGCTGCCACTGTTAGCCAATGTGCGAGATGAATCGCGCATGGACGAGATACTGCGAACATGGAAGCCTCACACGGTTTATCACGCTGCAGCCTACAAGCATGTACCCTTGGTTGAGCACAATCCAGCAGAGGGCTTAAAGAATAATGTGTTGGGTACTCTCAATACTGCGCAGTTGGCAGCCAAGCATGGGGTGAGTGCCCTAGTGTTGATTAGCACAGACAAGGCGGTGCGCCCCACTAATGTGATGGGCGCTAGCAAGCGATTGGCCGAAATGGTGTTGCAGGCGCAAGCTTTGGCCATGTCAGACGAGGGTGTTAAGACGTGTTTCAGTATGGTGAGGTTTGGTAATGTGCTGGGCTCTTCAGGCTCAGTAACGCCGTTGTTTCGCAAGCAAATTAGAGATGGTGGCCCGATTACTTTGACGGATGAGAGGATCACCCGTTATTTCATGACCATTCCCGAAGCGGCGCAGCTGGTGATTCAGGCCGGGGCCATGGCCAGCGGGGGCGATGTGTATGTGTTAGATATGGGCGAGCCTATCAAAATTATAGACTTAGCGAAGCGTATGGTGGAGTTGTCTGGTTTGACGGTAAGAGATGATACCAATCCAAATGGCGACATTGAAATTCAAGTGACTGGCTTGCGTCCCGGAGAAAAGTTGTATGAAGAACTATTAATAGGCGACAACCCAGAGCCTACGCAGCACGCGCGCATTATGAAAGCGCATGAGGAGTTTTTGTCATGGCCTGCGTTGCAGCAGCATTTGGCCGAGCTTATGACCGCAGTGGATGCGAACAACGTTCCTCAAATGCGCGAACTCATCCAAAAGCTGGTGCCTGGCTATCAACCCGATGGGGATGTGGTGGACTGGGTGTATTTGGCCGACACACGCGAGATTAATGCATGAAAACTTTGAGCGATAGCGGTTATTGGCAACAATGTCGCACACAGCCACTCCACATAAAGTGGGCATTGTTCACCTCTGTTGTATTTTGTTTTGCCATCTTTACTTATGTGGCCCTGACAAATTTGTCTGTGCTCACACTGTTACTTGCAGCGCCGTTTGCTTGGTGGGGCTTTTACAAAAGTCAGCAAAACCTAGAGACAGATGAGCGCGTGTTTCTGAGCCTGATTACCCTGATATGCGCTTGGGATGTGATGGTGAGTTTGATGGCCGGGCATGGCTTGGGTGAGGCCCTCAAGGCCTTGTTGCATGACGGGCGCACATTTGCGTTTGTTGTGGTGCTTTGGGCCTTGTTTACCAATGTGTTGCTAGCGCGTACGGCGTTTTATGCCATCCTAACTACGGTGGTAGTTATGGCGTCAATCAATTTAGTGATGACACTGACAGGTGTGATTCCACAGGGTAAATATTTTTCTTACGAGTTTTTGCACATGTCACACTTGTCGCACATGTATGGGCAAGCGTTGGTGGGTTTGTTTTTTGTACTGGCTCAAATGTGGTTAGTGCGGCCCAGCTTGTCATGGCGCGTATTGCTGCCTATGGCATTCTTGGTGTTGTCATTGTTTTTGGCCAGCGAGCGCCGCACAGGCTATATTTTGCTGCTAGCGGGGTTTGGAGTGTGGGGACTATTGAATGCCAAGCGTTTGTTTGTTGGTAAATACAAATGGTGGCTTGTGCTGGCTGCGTTGGCAGGTGTGGTGGTTGCGGTCAGTTCAAGTGTGGTGCAAAGTCGCATGGTCTTAGCGGTAGCTGAATTTAACCAATACTTAGCCATGACGCCCCAAGAGCGAGCCACTTCTATGCTGGGCTCGGTCTCCGTGCGTATGCAGTACATGGTGACGATTTGGGAAGCTATTCGACAAAGCAATTGGTGGGTGGGTGTGGGCAGCATTGATTTACCTGATGCATACCAAGCGGCAGCGAGACAGTTAGGTGTATCTCAGCAGGCTTGGGGCACTTATAACTGGAGCAATCCGCACAATGAATACCTGCACACGTTGGCTACCAAAGGCCTTGTTGGCTTGTTGTTGTACTTGGCCATCTTCGCCCAAGCCTGCCGAGTGGCATGGGGCAAAACTGATGAAGTGCAGCGCATTGGTTTGGTGATGTTTGTGTTCTTGTTCCTGCTCAGTATCACCACTAACTCCATGATGATTGACATGGAGGAGGGGCACTTCACATTGTTAATCTTCTTGGTGTTCTTGGCTCCCAAATCGCTGGGGCTGGATGGCTTGAAAACAAAACATACTTAAATACATATGACAATTTTCGTTACCGGCTGTGCCGGCTTCATCGGCAGCAATTTCATTCACACATGGTTGTCGTCGTCAGATGAAGCCGCAGTGAACTTAGACAAGCTCACTTACGCAGGTAACTTGGCCAATTTGGATGCCCTCAAGGGTGATCCGCGCCATATCTTTGTGCAGGGTGATATAGGCGACCGTGCCTTAGTGGCTCAGCTGCTGCAAGAGCACAAGCCCCGTGCCGTGCTGAACTTTGCAGCAGAAAGTCACGTAGATCGTTCCATCCACGGGCCTGGTGACTTTATTGAAACGAACGTGGTGGGCACGTTCAATTTGCTAGAAAGCGTGCGCGCCTATTGGCAAGATCTGCCCGCGGCAGACAAAGATGCTTTCCGCTTTTTACATGTATCGACTGACGAGGTGTATGGCACGCTGCTGCCCACAGACCCGCCGTTTGCCGAAACCAAAAACTACGAGCCCAATAGCCCGTATTCAGCCAGCAAGGCAGCCAGCGATCATTTGGTGCGCGCATGGCATCACACCTATGGCTTGCCTGTGCTGACCACCAATTGCAGCAACAACTATGGGCCGTATCACTTTCCAGAAAAGCTGATTCCCTTGGTGCTTCTCAATGCCTTAGCTGGCAAGCCATTGCCCATTTATGGTGATGGCCAGCAAGTGCGTGATTGGTTGTATGTAGAGGATCACTGCCGCGCCATCGCCCGCGTACTAGAAGCAGGCAAAGTGGGGGAGACCTACAACATTGGCGGCTGGAACGAAAAGCCAAACCTCGAAGTGGTCAACACCTTGTGCGCTGTATTGGACGAACTAAAGCCCCGAGCAGACGGCAAACGTTATGCCGAGCAAATTACCTACGTTAAAGACCGCCCCGGCCACGACCGCCGCTACGCCATTGATGCCCGCAAGATTGAGCGCGATTTAGGCTGGAAGCCGCAAGAAACGTTCGAGACCGGCATCCGCAAAACCGTGCAGTGGTACTTAGCCAACCAAGCATGGGTAGAGGGCGTGACCAGTGGTGCTTACCGCCAATGGGTGGGTAAACAATACGGCGGTTGAACAACTACATGTTGAAAATCCTCCTTTTAGGTAAAAACGGGCAAGTGGGCTGGGAGCTGCAACGCAGCTTGGCCCCCTTGGGCGATGTGCTGGCACTAGACCGCCACAGCACCACCTATTGCGGTGATTTATCTAAGCCCGAAGAACTGGCTCAAACTGTGTTGGCCTACAAGCCAGATTTCATCGTTAATGCCGCTGCGCACACCGCTGTAGACAAAGCCGAGTCAGAGCCTGAGCTGGCAAAGGTTTTAAATACAGATGCGCCTGCAGCCTTGGCCAAAGCTGCCGCACAAGTGGGCGCATGGCTGGTGCATTACTCCACGGACTATGTGTTTGACGGCAGTGGCACACACGCCAGACAAGAAGGCGAGGGCACAGGCCCGCTGAGTGTGTATGGCCAAACCAAGCTGGATGGTGAAAAAGCCATTGTGGCCAGTGGCTGCAAGTATTTGATATTCCGCACCAGCTGGGTGTATGCCGCACGTGGCGGTAACTTCGCAAAAACCATGCTGCGCTTGGCGCAAGAACGCGACAAGCTAACAGTCATCAACGATCAACACGGCGCACCCACAGGTGCAGACTTGATTGCCGATGTCACAGCACACGCCATGCGCCGTGTGTTGAACACGCAAAACATTTCATTCAGCGGGGTGTATCACTTGGTGGCTTCGG
>ERZ650308.598-NODE-598-length-19645-cov-4.079888_pt1 | contig 19645 bp, 16 predicted proteins | sample MGYA00376244_ERZ650308 | MGnify/ENA primary metagenome ERZ650308 (study PRJEB26733, sample SAMN07839295) | wastewater metagenome | biome: small river; feature: stream; material: water | place: USA: North Carolina | collected 2016-04-26 ... | reverse complement strand
TTTCTTTGTTGTTACGTCGTCCTCCAGGTCGTGAGGCTTACCCAGGTGACGTATTTTACTTACACTCACGTTTATTAGAAAGAGCTGCAAAAATCATTGCTGATGATAAAATTGCTGCTCAAATGAATGATTTACCAGAATCAATCAAACATTTAGTAAAAGGTGGTGGTTCGTTAACAGCTTTACCAATTATTGAAACACAAGCGGGTGACGTTTCTGCATACATTCCAACAAACGTGATTTCAATTACAGATGGTCAAATCTTCTTGGAAGGTGATTTATTTAACGCAGGTGTTCGTCCAGCAATCAACGTAGGTATTTCTGTATCGCGTGTTGGAGGTAATGCTCAGATTAAATCAATGAAAAAAGTTGCTGGTACATTAAAATTAGATCAAGCACAATATAGAGAATTAGAAGCATTTGCTAAATTCGGTTCGGATTTAGATGCTGCTACAAAATCTGTTTTGGATAAAGGAGCACGTAACGTTGAAATTTTAAAACAACGTGAAGGAGATCCAATGTCTGTAGAGAAACAAATTGCAATTATCTATGTTGGTACAAAAGGTTTAATGCAAAATGTTCCTGTGAATAAAGTGAAAGAGTTCGAAAAAGAATTCTTGAATTTCTTAGAAGCAAAACATGCAGATGTTTTAGTAGCATTGAAAGCTGGTAAATACACAGATGAAATTACAGATACGCTTTCAAAAGTAGCGAAAGAAATAGCTGATAAATATTAATTACAAATTCTAACTTACAGGTTGACAAGTTTAAGCTGTAAGTTGGAATCTGATATTTGCAATTAAAATGCCAAGTTTAAAAGAAATACGTAATAGAATTACATCCGTTGGGTCAACGATGCAGATCACTTCAGCAATGAAAATGGTTTCTGCAGCGAAGTTGAAACGCGCACAAGATGCAATTACTCAGATGCGTCCTTATTCTGTTAAATTACAAGAGATTTTAAGTAATTTGAGCGCAACATTGGATTTGTCTGAAAATGCATATTCTGATAATCGTGAAGTTAAAAACGTTTTAATCGTTGGTGTTACTTCAAATAGAGGTTTGTGTGGCGGATTTAATAACAACATCATTAAACGTGTTAATCAATTGGTTAATAACGATTTTAAAGATGCAAATCCTCGTGTATTGTGCTTGGGTAAAAAAATCAAAGATGCATACAAACGCTCAGATTTTTATTACATCAACGATGCTTTAGCTCCTGTTGAAGACATTTTCAATCAATTGACGTTTGAAAACAATGCAACAATTGCAACAGAATTAATGCATTTGTTTGTAACGAAAGAATTTGATAAAATTGTTATTGTTTACAATCAATTTGTAAATGCAGCAACTCAAGATGTTAAAACAGAAGAATATTTACCAATTATTCCAACTGTTTCTGATGATTCTAAAGCTGCTGGCGATTATATTTTTGAACCATCTAAAGAAGAAATTGTATCGGATTTGATCCCTAAATCATTGAAAATACAATTATTCAAAAGTTTGTTAGATTCAAACGCTTCTGAACATGGCGCTCGAATGACTGCAATGCACAAAGCAACAGACAATGCTAGTGAATTACAGAAAAGTTTGAAATTATCATACAATAAAGCACGTCAAGCAGCCATTACAAACGAAATCCTTGAGATCGTTGGTGGTGCAGAGGCGTTGAATGGATAATTAATTCGATATTTTTATAAAAGACTGTCAGTAATGGCAGTCTTTTTTTGTTCACTAATTAGCGCAGACAAAAGCCTAAAACGGTATCTACAAATAATTCTGGATTTTCAGCATGTACCCAATGTCCAGCATTTGGTATCGTAATTAATTCTGCATCATGAAACGTTGATTCAATATCTTCAAAGTCCTCATCTAAAATGTAATTAGATAATTCGCCTCGTATAAAGAGCGTAGGAGTGAACACATCAATTGAAGGTAATGGACTTAGAATTTCATTCATTTCGCGCTCTAATACCTCAACATTCATTCGCCAGGCCAATTTCCCCTTTTCTTTCCAATAAAGATTTTTTAAAAGGAATTGACGCACACCTTCTGATTCAATGTATTCTTTCAATATTTTTTCAGCTTCACTTCTAACGGTAACTTTTGTTAAATCTAAGGCATGAATTCCCGCTAAAATGTGCTGATGATGTGGCGGGTAGGCTTTTATACCCATATCAACAATAATGAGTTTTTCAAGTGATTTCGGATACTTTTGTGCAAAGGTCATAGCTACTTTTCCACCCATCGAGTGACCTATTATAAGTGGGTTTAAAAAGTTATTTTCGGCAATTAATTCGTTCAAATCTTCTGCCATTCGTTCATAAGAAAAGTCGTCAGACCAAGAAGAATGACCATGATTGCGCAAATCGACAAGAATAACTTTATAATAGTCTGCAAATTTCTTAGCGTGCGTTTGCCAATTATCTGAAAAGCCAAAAAGTCCATGAAGGATAATTAATGGCTGGCCTTCTCCAATTCACGAAAATGCAATTTCATTTTTTTAGTGTAAAATTAATAAAAGCTTTTAAACAGTATCATTTGAATATTTACTACTTGACTAATTATTTACATATATTATGATAACTTTGTTTAAATGCAATTTATATTTCATGGAACCAGCACAGACGATATTCTTTATCAGTTTACTACTTATCATTCTCATTGGCATTACAATATTGGTAATTAGGAAAAATCGTTATTTGTCTAAAAAAGTAGTAGAGATAAATTTGGATCAAACAATTAATTCTTCTTCAAGAGATGGTTATTTGTATTTGGACCAAAATTTAACCATCTTAAATTACAATTGTTATGTTTTGAAATATTTCAGGTTAACAGAAGAAGAACTAAACAAGCGCTGTCTTTCAGATTTGTTTGATGAATTTAACACAACAGATTTTCATTTAATTGTTGAATTTGTAGCAACCCAACAACAAGAATATGAGTTTGATTTATTCATACAAGCAAAAGCATCTTGGTATAATTTAAAATTAATAACCGTAAAGAACAATGGATTTATTTTGTATTTATATGAGAATACTTTAGAGAAGATCGAAGTAATTATGAGTGAAACAGAACGTGATGTGTTAGCAGATTTTTCAAAACGAACTATTTCATTCTATGAGATTTTCGCAAAAGCGATGGATCGATTTCAAGATTTATTTAAAGGTTCTTTCCTATCGGTTTACTTATTAAATGACACCAACGATGAACTTTATTTTTTTTCTTCAGGATATTATCCGCCAATAGCGACGGTTCCAAAACCAATCAAAAATGACTTTTTAGGATTTCAATATTTAATCACAAATGAAGTTCTCATTGAAGAGAACAATATCTATTTCAACTACCTCAGTGAGTTATTTACATTAAATGATTTCTCAGTCATTTTTAGCAGTCCCTTTAAAAGTGATCTTAACAATAAAGGCGTCTTTTTTCTTCATACAATTCAAGAAAAAAATGAATTACAAAACATCAAACTATTGAATTCAAAACTTCAATTATTCGTTAAAAAAATATTTGATTATTATGCAATTTTTAGGGAAATAGAAAAATTATCAATCGTCTCAGAGAACGCAATCAAAGCATTTGCAACCCTCAATTTGAATGGAGAAATCACATGGAACAACCAAGCGTTCAATCAACTTTTTAATTTAACTAAAGAGGAACTATTTTTAAAACATATACAATCTTTATTTAATGAACAACATCTAAAAGGAGAAGATTTGGACATGATTAATAGTGGATTAATAGATTTTAATCAAGTAGATGAAAAAGTTGAATATCGAATTTCCAGCGAACATGTCAAGTATTTACACCTCGTCACAAAAAAAATATTCACAGGCGATCATATACAACTCTTAATTGAAATTGATGATTTAACAGAATCTACGTTGTTTGAAAAACAAAAAAAAGAACTTATTAACGAAACGCAGGCATTTGAGCGCAATCAATTTTCAATGGAGTTACATGATGGTTTAGCACAACAATTGGTAGCGCTTAATTTGTATTTAATTCAATTAGAACCAGCAATTGACGAAGTGAACAAAGACCGTTATACAATATGTAAACAATTGGTTTCAGAGAGTCTGCAGCAAACACGAATGTTGTGTTATACCGTTTCACCTCCAGAATTGGATGATGGATTAATAATCGCAATAAAAGCTTTATATGAACGGTTGAATCGTTTAAAAGGAATAACATTTAACGTGATTGAAGACCCTTTGTTAAAACATATAAAATTAGACACGATTGATAATTATAATGTTTTCAGAATTATTCAAGAATTTTCCAATAATTCGATTAAACATGCCAATTGTTCGAATATTACGTGCAAATTAAAAGTGAATCTCAACAATAAAACTCTGATTATTGAACTTATTGATAATGGAATCGGGTTTGATTTTGAACAAGTAAAATATGGTTTTGGTATTCAAAATATGAAAAAAAGAGCCAATCTAATGAATGCGAAAATTTCTATTACAAGTAAAGTTGGAAGTGGAAGTAAACTGAAATTATACTTAGGACTTTAATAAATAGTTGTATTGGGACGCTTCTTGACATAGGTATTTTTCTCCATCCAATATTTTTTGAATTGCTACTTTTATTTCTTTCAAGCCTGAATTTTTTGTAACAAATCCTCTTGCGCCTGCATCAAAAGCTCTTTTTATTATTGTAGGATCATTGTGAATGGTCAATATAATTATTTTCATTCTTTTGTCCTGATCAATTAACCAACTCGTCATGTCGATGCCATTTTTTGATGTTGGTAAATTTAAATCCATGAGAATTATTTCTGGTGATGTAGTTTTGATATAATTTTCAACTTCATCAAAACAATAGGTCACGAAAATATCTGTGAAACCAACTTCTAAGAGTAAGGATTCCCACATGTCTGAAATGAGTTTAAAATCTTCAACAATAAGTGCTTTGCTCATGGTTTATTATGTTGTAAATATGAATATAAAGATCCTGATTTTTAACTTATAACGGCTAGTTAAAAGGTCTTAATATTTAATTTTAAGTAGTTATTCGTAGCAAAAATTAGTATTCTTTGAAGTTTAACTAAAAAAGTGTATATTTGATATAGCAACGAATATTTCTTGGAAAATGAATACTGTTATCACTGTGCTAATAGTGGACGACCATCAGCTTATTTCAGAAGCTTGGTCATCATTATTAGAGAATGCTCCAGGCATTCAAGTTATTGGAACCGCTCAATCTGCAAAATCGGCATTTGAATTTGCTCTTGAACACAAACCATCTATTGTTTTAATGGATATAAATCTCAAAGACAGCAATGGATTTGAAGCAACAGATTTGATCTACAATAGCTTGGCTAAAACAAAAATTATTGGTTTGTCTTTACACGACGATATTACATTGGTGAAACGATTTTTGTCGTTGGGTGCAAAAGGTTATTTAACTAAAAACACTACAAAATCAGAATTAATAGAGGCAATTTTAAAAGTTAGTGCTGGTGAAATTTACATTGCCAATGAAATTAAAGACCGCTACTTTCATTCCATTATGCAATTAGAACAAAAAACTCCTTCAAAAGAATTGACCGCTAAAGAGATTGAAATTATTAAATTAATTGCAGAAGGATTAACATCCAAAGAGATTGCAGAGCAATTATTCATCTCGCACCGAACGGTAGAAACACACCGTCATAATATTTTGAAGAAATTAGGTTTACCCAATGCTGCATTACTAAGTAGTTGGGCAAAACAAAAAGGATATTTTTAAAAACAAAAGAGGTAGTTACAATGAACTACCTCATTTTGGATTTTGGTTTAGTTGAGTATTAATTTTTTTCGAATAATCTTTCCATTTTTCAAAGTAATTTTCATGGAGTAAATACCACTTGTGAAATGATTCAATTCAATAGCTTTTTGATTTTTTTCTATACCATAATTTTCTAGTAATTTCCCTTTCATATCATAACATTCGATCCTTGCAATTTCTGATGTATTCCAATGAATCGTTTTGTCTTCATTTGTTGGATTGGGATAAATACTAAAATCTTTTTCAGTTGTTTCGATTATTCCTATTGTTCCACCGACACCAACAATTGGACTAATTTGAATTGAATCGACTGCAGTACAATTATTGTAATCTTTAATCTGAACGAAGTAAAAACCATCTTCTACATGTTGAAGATCTTCCATTGTGCTTCCATTATTCCAATTAAACGTATATGGAAAAGTGCCTCCACCAACTGTTAAATCAACCGAAAATTGATTTGAATTCGCCTCGTTTTGGACAAATAAATCAGATGATAATTTTTCTGGTTCGTTGAGACTGAAAGAAATGTACAAAGAACAACCTAATTGATCAACTACATTTACATGGTATTCGCCAGCTGCTAGTTGAGTTAAGCTGTCAGATGTTGCACCATTTGACCAATAATAACTGTAATTTTCTTTTCCGCCACTTATTGCCAATGCAATTGTACCGTCTTTCGAGCCGTTGCACGTCAAGTGTTGAATATCAGATTCGTATGATAATGGTAAAATTGTATCAGGAATTGCGCTAATGTGTCCGATGCAACCATTGGAGTCAATAACAGTTGCTGTATATTCAATCCCAGCTTGTACAGTTGACAGAAATGCTGTTGAATCTCCGGTGTTCCACGAGATTGAAAAAGGGATTGTTGAACCTATTATTGAAACTGAAATTTGTTGCGATCCGTCATTACATTTGTAACTTTGAATGGCACTTAATTTTAGATTTAACGAATCGGCGAGTTGAACAGCAGCACCTGCATCTAATCTTCCAGCACCTAATTTTCCGCTGTAGGATGGGTTTAATGAATCTAATGGGAACGCAGATGCTTTCAAAATTTGTTCAATTTGTTCTAAAGTTAAACACGGGTTGACTGCTAACATTAAGGCAACTGTACCAGATACATACGGCGCTGAAAAAGATGTTCCATTTCCTGTTAAATAATTCCCACTTGCAATACTTAATAGTACATTATATCCAGGCGCACACAAATCAACTGAATCGTTGTGTTGAAATGTTGTCGCAGCATTCCCAGGTGTTGCTTCATGATTGTTCGTTGGCCCAACACTACTCACCGCAAAAACATGATTCAACGAAGCAGGATAGACTAAATTTGAAGCGCCACCACACGTACCACCATTACCAGCAGCTGCAACTATAAACGTTCCGTTTTCATATATTTCATCGATGATTGTTTGAGCATAGGAACTAAAACTACAACCAGAATTCCAACTTGCATTAACAACTTTTACACCAGCATAACTTGCATTTAACAATTCATTGTATCCCATTTTTCTTAAATGAAGTTGGCTATTGAATCCAATTGCGCTTTTACCAATTCCATTATCAGTATTTCCTGCAGCTGTAAGTGCTACAGCAGTTCCATGTGCAATATTTGTATTGTAATTGATAGTAGTTGAAGGTAAAATATACTTTCCGATTAACTCCTCATGCGTTAGGTCATAATTTGAATCTGAAATTCCAATGTAAATGGAAGTATCACCTTTGGTAATGTCCCAAGCAGCTTGCGCATTTATTAAATTTAATGCATAATCGTTGGAAGTTACTAATGAATAATCATTTGGTGTATAAAGCAGTTCATATTTTGGACCAATTTCTGGATTTTCAAAAACAGACTTTATTTTTTTTAGTTCAGCTAATAACAGTTGGTCATTGCAATCACAAGTGATTTCATACAACGACTGCAGGGATAATTTTCGAGAAGATGGAACTGCTTTTTCAATCGATTGAATGTTAAAATCATGAATAATCGATTGTAGCATTGGTTGATTTGATTGAGTTCCATTTTCAATCGAACGAACAATTGCAGGATTACTAATTGTCACCCAGATTTTACCTACTTGCGTAAAAGAAGATTGAGCAAGTAAACAGCATAAAATGATTTGTGTAAAAGTCTTTGTTTTCATGGCGAAGTTTTTTAATTTCTTGAAACAAAGTAAGTGAGCAATTTCCAGCTAATTTGTGATTTTTCTGTAGTAGAAATTAATATACAAACAGCTGTGTAGAAGTGACTACGTAGTTATGCGGATAGTGTCAATTTGACCTATTTACAGCTATTTATTGTACTTTTTAAATATGGTAGGTTGATAAACTTTAAACTTCCATTTTTTTAGAATATATAATAAAACTAAATTTACATTGTTAAATTTAAAGATTGAATTTTTGTTTTTAAATTTTCAATATTTAGTATAAATCAAGAAGCAAATTATCATGATTTTCGAAACTATACAAAACCAATTAGCAGCGCATTCTTTTGAAATTGTTGCACACGATCACAACCGTCCTTGGGGTGGATTTTTTGTTATTGCTGAAGCACAAGCGCAAGCTTTCGCTGATGTGTATTTTGAAGGCTTGGACGTTTCAACTTTGAAAATCGGTGGGCGATTGAGTCCTAAGATTTTAGTCGTTGCTCCACAAAAACGTTTATCGTGGCAATACCACCACCGCAGAGCGGAAATATGGCGTGTTATTCAAGGTCAGGCTGGAGTAGTTACCAGTCATACAGACGAAGAAGGCGCATTGCAGGTACTCAATGTCGGCGACACAATTACCCTGCAACAAGGCGAACGCCATCGTTTGATCGGCTTGGATGATTATGCGGTAATAGCTGAAATTTGGCAACATACCGACGCGCAGAACCCTTCTGATGAAGCAGATATTGTTCGTGTTCAAGATGATTTTGGACGATAAGGAAACGAAGTTAGATTTAGAAAGAAAGAGACATACACAATGGCATTAAAAGCAATCAATCCAACAGAAACGGAAGCATGGAAAAAACTTGCAGCGCATTTTGAACAGGTCAAAAATGTGCACATGCACGAGTTGTTTAAGGCTGATCCGTTGCGGACTGAAAAAATGCACATCGAATGGAATAACTTTTTAGTAGATTATTCCAAAAATAGAGTTTCAGATGAAACGATTTCTTTATTGCTTTCATTGGCAAAAGAAGTCGATTTAGCGGATGCAATTCAAAAATATTTTGATGGAGATTGTATCAATCAAACAGAAAATAGAGCGGTTTTGCATACAGCTTTACGTGCGAATGGGAAAGAAGCAATTTTTGTGGACGGTGTGAATGTAATGCCTGAAATAACTGCAGTAAAAAACAAAATAAAGCAGTTTTCAGATGAAATAATAACTACAAAACGTGTAGGATTTACAGGCAAGCCCTTTACAGATGTTGTAAACATTGGTATCGGTGGCTCTGATTTGGGTCCAGCGATGATTGTTGAAGGCTTACAATTTTACAAAAATCACTTGAACGTGCATTTCGTATCGAATGTAGATGGTGATCATGTTCAGGAAGTATTAAAACAATTAAATCCAGAGACAACACTTTTTGTGATTGTTTCTAAAACTTTTACCACACAAGAAACGTTGACGAATGCTCAAACGATTCGTAAGTGGTTTTTACAAACAGGTAACCAAGAAGCTGTAGCACAACATTTTGTTGCAGTTTCGACCAATATTCAAAAAGTTACAGAATTCGGTATCAATCCAGACGCAATTTTCCCTATGTGGGATTGGGTTGGAGGTCGCTTTTCTTTGTGGAGTGCAGTTGGATTGTCCATAAGTCTTGCAGTTGGCTACAAGCATTTTGAAGAATTATTAGCTGGAGCAAATGAAATGGATCAGCATTTTAAAAATGAGTCATTTGACAAAAACATTCCTGTAATACTAGCTTTGTTGAGTGTTTGGTACAATAATTTTTATGGAGCTGAAAGTGAAGCTTTGATTCCATATACGCAGTATTTACAAAAATTAGCACCTTATCTCCAACAAGGCATCATGGAAAGCAATGGTAAATGTGTTGGAAGAGATGGAAAGCCCGTAAATTACCAAACAGGAACAATCATTTGGGGAGAACCTGGAACCAATTCACAACATGCATTTTTTCAGTTAATTCATCAGGGTACAAAAATAATTCCTACTGATTTTATTGGTTTCAAGCAATCTTTGCATGGGGACAAAGACCATCATGACAAATTGATGTCGAACTTTTTTGCACAAACAGAAGCCTTATTAAAGGGGAAAACAGCAGATCAAGTTGCAGACGAATTCAAAGCTCAAAATACATTGCCTGAAAAAGCTGAATTTTTAATACCATTTAAAGTGTTTCAAGGAAATAAACCAACCAATACCTTGTTGATTGATAAATTAACTCCAGCAAGTTTGGGTGCATTAGTTGCTATGTACGAGCACAAATTGTTTGTTCAAGGAGTAATTTGGAACATTTTCAGTTATGATCAATGGGGAGTAGAGCTTGGAAAACAATTAGCTACGAGTATTTTGAGTGAAATTGATACTGAAAACATTGCACAGCACGATGCTTCAACCACTTTTTTATTGAGAAAGTATTTGAACTAATTTATTGAGTTAGGATTCGATTTGATAATAGTATTTCAAATTGTAGATTAAAAAAGAATTGGCATAAAAAAAGGGAAGATGTAATCTTCCCTTTTGTGGTGATGGAGGGAATCGAACCCCCGACACAAGGATTTTCAGTCCTTTGCTCTACCGACTGAGCTACATCACCTTACCATTATTGTGGGGGCAAAGATAGTAACTTATTTTAATCTTCAAAGAAGAAATAGTATTTTTTTTATCAATTCTTCCCTTATCTTTGTTGTTATGAAGGACAACCAACATGTATTAGTTTTTGATTTAGGAAATACACGCATTAAATCTGCTTGTTTTTTGAATGACGAACTAATTGAAGTTGAGTATTTTAATCCGGATGATGAGTCATCAATCATTGCTTATTGCAACCAATTCAAGGATGCAAAAAAAATTGTTGCATCAGTTCGAAGTGATGCCTACAATCAAAACTTTCAATTAGCATTAAACGGTTGTCAGTTTATTGATACTGCAACACCAAATGGCTTGATTTCCAATTATCAATCTCCCACACTTGGAATAGATCGCTTGTGTAATGCCGTATTTTTAAAAAATACAAAAGGAGGAACGCGTGTTTGCATCGATATTGGCACGTGTGTAAAATTCGATTGCGTTGATGAAAATGGTGTTTATTTGGGTGGATCTATTTCTCCTGGGATTAATCTTCGATATCGAGCGTTAAACGATTATACCGCAAAATTGCCATTACTGAATGAAAAGAGCCCACAAATACTGATTGGAAATTCAACTTCTAAAAGTATTTCATCTGGTGTTATAAATGGTGTTTTGGCTGAAATCATAGGTTTTATGGACTTTTACAGGGCTAATTTTTCAGACTTAACTTTTTTTGTGACTGGTGGAGATGCCGAAAACTTTGATTTCCCTTTAAAAAGTGACATCTTTGTAGATAAAAATTTAACCTTAAAAGGAGTGTACTTAATTTATAAATTCAATGCAGTATAAACTATTATTTTTCTTCCTATTAATGTGTGTTTTGAAAACACAAGCTCAAGGAACTATTTATTCACCATATTCAACTGTTGGTTTAGGTGAAGTAAATAATTCAGAACATCCAACTTCATTTGGAATGGGAAATACTGCAATTACATTGGCAGATTCAACGATGCTAAATTTTTTAAATCCAGCTTCATATAGTACCTTAGGTGATGGACAGCCGTTGTTTTCATTGGGTTTAAATGCAAGAATATCAACATTTACACAAACAAATGCTTCGCAAGATTTTACAAGTGCATCAGTAAATCATTTCGCACTTGGGTTTACATTGAAGCAACGTTATGGTTTAGCTTTTGGATTAAGACCTTTTTCGAGTAAGGGATATTCTATAACTGAAGGAGTAAAAGCAGGAACAGATTCTATTATTAACACGTATTTAGGTACTGGTGGAACCAACCAATTTTTTGTTGGATTAAGTGCTTATTTGTTTAAAAATGAATCAACAGCAATTTCTTTGGGAACAAATTTGAGTTACTTATTTGGAGCAACAAACAACGAAAGACGTTCGCAATTGTATAATTCTAATTCTACTTACGGTGGTGTAGATTGGAACCGCTATGTTGTTAGTTCATTTCATTTTGATTTAGGACTTTTCATGAAGAAGACATTCAATGAGCGTCACACATTTGTGATTGCATCAACGATTGATCCTTCTCAAAAAATTACTGCAGATAGAGAAAAAGCACTATTTTTTGGTGTCTTAGGAAATCCTACAAAATATGATACAATTTCGCTTTCGCCAACAGTTTCAGGAAGTTTTAAAATGCCAACAACTTTTACAATTGGTGGTAGTTACACGTATTGGTTTACTTCTGGATTATCAAGAAAATACATAAGAAATTCAGAAATAGCATTGCATGTGAATTATTCGTCAACAGATTGGAATAATTACTCCACAGAATTTGAAAGTACTGCATTATCGCTTCAAAATAGTGCTAACTTATCAATTGGTTTACAGTTTATACCAGAAAGAAAATTCACTGAAAACACGGTGAATACATCTTTTATTTCACGCATTAGGTATCGCGCAGGTTTCTATCAGAACTCTTTACCATATTCTTTAAATGGTGAACAATTCTTGGAAAGAGGTTATACTTTAGGATTTGGAATACCAATTATCGCACAACAATCTTTGTCCAATTTGAATTTTGGTTTTTCATACGGTACACGTTCTACACAGCAAACTGGTTCGTTCAACCAAGCATATTATGGGATTCAATTTGGTATAACGATTGCCCCTTCGATTTTTGAACGATGGTTTAGAAAAAGAAGATTGGATTAATTATCAGGGAATGAATGCTAAATTTATCTTTCTTTCTTTACTTGTAGGCTTTCTTTTTTCAGCTTGTGTAAATGATTTGGAAACGATCGAAAAAGTAACTTTTAATCCTAAATCACCTGATGATGTAACAAAGAATTTACACATTTTTTTTACAGATTCAGGCTATGCAAAAGTTGAGTTATCTGCTGCACTTGCTGAAACATTTTCAAAGCCAAATTCTCTTACGAAGTTTAAAGATGGGTTAACGGTCAATTTTTACAATAAAAAAGGAATCGTTGCTTCTACCTTAACAGCTTTGTATGGTGAGATCAATTATACGGATGGAACAATGTTAGTAAGAGATTCAGTACAATTGTACAACCATGCTAAAAAACAGCGGATGCTAACTGAAAATCTCTATTGGAATCAACGCGACAGTTCCATTTATACACGTTCAAATGTCGTAGTGAAATCGCCTCAAGGAGTTTTATATGGCGAAGGAATAAAAACAAAACAGGATTTTTCCTCGTATGTTTTCTTGAAGCCGTATGGAAAAATAAATTTTGATAAAAATTAAAAAAATATGCAGTTATACAATAAAATAATGCTCTACTTTTGGCTGATTGCAGCCAATGTAATTCTTTTCTTTGTTTCGATTATGTGTATCGTTGAAGACCCAAGAAAATGGTGGGTTTATTATATCTTCAGTGGACTCGCATTCATGATGTACTTTTTCAAGAAATGGATGGTTAATCGCATGAAGAAGCACCTTCAATACTTGGAAGAACAACAACAAAAAAAGTAACAGAATAGAACTATTTATGGTTTAAATTGTTTCTATTTCGTAATTCTTTCTATGAAAAAAATAATCTTTCAGCTCCTTTTTTCATGTTTATTAATTAATCATGTACAAAGTCAATTATTGGTTAGTGGGAATGTGACGGATGAAAAAAAGTTAAGCATTCCATACGCAACAATTTATGCCAAAAACAATGCTGATTTACGAACTATAACCGACATAAATGGTTATTATGAAATGCGTTTATTTCCTGGAGAATATTTTTTAATTTTTTCGGCTGAAGGGTATGAAGATCGTGAGTCTTATGTGATGATTTCGGAAAAACCGATACAACGCAACATTCAACTTTTTCCTCAAAAAATTAATGAAATTCAAGAAATTAAGGTCACAACTAAAAAATCAAATCCTGGAAGAGATATTTTATTAAAAGTTATTGAAAAAAGAGAAAAAATAAGTCCTTGGAGCATTCCACACAAAGTAGATGTTTACATAAAAGCGAGTGAACAAGTTACATATAAAGATAAGAACAAAGAAAAATCCAAAGACGTTTCAGGCATTGATGATCCTTTTGAATTAGAAAAGAAAAAATTAGATTCTATTGACAATCGAAATTTTGTAGAGGTTCAAATTAACCGTTCTTTTGCGCCACCAAATAATGTGAAAGAAGAACGAACTGGATACAATAAAAGAGGAAATGACCGCAATTTATATTATTTGTCTACTGTAAAGTCCAATTTTAACTTTTTCCAAAATTTAATTCATTTGGATGATTTACACCAAACACCCATAACTTCACCGATTTCTGTCCCTGGTATTTTATCTTACCGCTATCGTTTGGAAGCAAAATATGAGGAAAATGGTCAAACAATTTCTCGCATTAAAATTCTTCCTCGCAACTCATCTACTTCTACTTTAGAAGGTTACATTTGGGTCATTGATTCTCTTTGGATGATTCAAAAAATTGAATTGTCTTTGAATAAAGGCAATCTCTTGGTATTTGATTACTTTAAAATAAAACAAACGTACATCAATCAAGGTGATTCGCTGTGTGTATTAAGTCAACAAGATTTAGATTACGGTGTAAAATTCAAAGACCAATCCTCAAAATGTTACACAAAAGCAAATTTTTCTTCGTATCAATTTAATTCATCTTTTACTAAAAAATACTTTGGAAACGAACTAGCAGTAACTACACAAGAAGCCTATGAAAAGGACAGTTCTTTTTGGAATGCGAGTAGAAAAATTGAATTTACACCAGAAGAAAAAGCCTTTGTGTTGGCAAAAGATAGTATTCGTGATGCTCACAATCGTACAGAATATTTAGATTCGGTAGATCGTGTTTTTAATAAACTAACTTTTTGGAAAGTTGTTTGGTTTGGAATTGATCATCGTAATCGTGCAAAGAAAACGCAGTGGACAATTAGTTCATTAGCAGGCGTTTCAAGACCATTATACATTGCTGGCCCTAGAATTGCGCCAAGTTTTTTCTATTTTAAAAAGTGGAAAGATGAACGGGCCTTAGATTCATACACTGAATTGTCTATGGGGTTTTTAAATGCAGATTTGAAAGGTAAAACTTGGTGGAGGTATCGATTTGACCCCTTTCATTTTGGAACTGTAAATTTCTCATTAGAGAACGATTTTGATGTAATTCGACCATATGATGCCATTACTCAAATCTACCAACGCGATAATTTCATAGAAAAAACAGCTTTAAAAGTTGGTGGAATTTATGAACTATTTAATGGATTTTACACAGAATTGCAAACAGAATTTTCCAATAGAAGAAGTATAAACGGTTATAAGTTTTTTACAGAATTAGACAATACTTTTCCTAACAAAGAACCATTAGTGTTCAATCCTTACAATGCTTTTTTGGCAGAATTGACGTTAAGTTATACACCCAAACAAAAATACTTGAGAGAGCCATATCGAAAAGTACTTTTAGGCTCAAAATTCCCAACGTTTTACGCAAAATATGAACGTGGAATTCCTTATTTTTTAGGAAGTGTAATTGATCATGAATATGCTCGAATTGGTATGATTCAAACATTGAAGATAGGGACATTGGGAACCACTTCTTATCATTTAACTGCATCTAAATTTTTAAGCTCAAGGAATTTACAATGGGCAGACTTTAAATTCCAACGAAGAAGTGATCCTATTTGGTTTTCAAATCCCTTGTATTCATTTCAAGGCTTAGATACCTTGTTGCCTTCCAAAGATTTGTTTGCTGAGTTTCATTTTATCCACCATGACAATGGCGCATTAATGAATAAAATCCCCTTTATGAAAAAAACAGGTATCAGCATTGCAATTGGAGGTGGCGCAATGTTTGTAAAAGAATTTCAATGGCAACATTATGAGTTATTTGGTGGCCTAGAGCGAAACTTTAAATTTTCAAAACGTAGATTAAGAATAGGTTTGTATGCAACAATTGCTGATGGAAATAAAATAGATCCATCGATTAGCTATAAGTTTTCATTTGCAATTCTTGATGATCGCGATATGAAATGGAATTTTTAAACTTAAAAATTTCGTATCTTTGGTTCAAATAAATAAATTATGTACGGTAAAATAAAAACATTTCTTCAAGAAGAACTTCAAGCCATTAAAGAAGGTGGTATTTTTAAACGTGAACGCATTATAACTACTCCTCAAGGAGCAAACGTTCATGTAAGTACAGGAGAAGATGTTGTTATCATGTGTGCAAATAATTATTTGGGACTTTCATCCCATCCAGATGTTATTCAAGCAGCAAAAGACGCATTGGATACACATGGCTTTGGTATGTCATCCGTACGATTTATTTGTGGAACTCAAGATATTCATAAGGAATTAGAACAACGTATTGCAACGTTTTATGGAACTGAAGACACAATTTTATATGCTGCAGCTTTTGATGCAAATGGGGGTGTTTTTGAGCCACTTTTTTCGGAGGAAGACGCAATTATTTCCGATGAATTAAACCATGCTTCAATAATTGATGGGATTCGTTTGTGCAAAGCGCAACGTTATCGATATAAGCATTCTGATATGGCTGATTTGGAAGCACAATTAATGAAAGCACAAGACCAACGTTTTAGAATTATAGTAACTGATGGTGTATTCTCTATGGATGGAGACATCGCTAAATTGGATAAAATTTGTGATTTAGCGGATAAATACGATGCTTTAGTGATGACGGACGAATGTCATTCTGCAGGATTTATTGGTAAAACGGGCAGAGGAGTTCCAGAATATTGCAATGTTATGGATCGCGTTGATATTATTACAGGTACTTTAGGTAAAGCGTTAGGCGGAGCAATGGGTGGTTATACAACCGGTAAAAAAGAAATCATTGAAATGTTACGTCAACGTTCACGCCCATATTTATTTTCAAATTCTTTAGCTCCTTCAATAGTTGGTGCTGGGAATAAAGTGTTTGAAATATTAAGTGCAACAACTTCTTTAAGAGATAAATTAGAAGCAAATACGAGCTATTTTAAAGAAAAAATCATTGCAGCAGGGTTTGATATTAAACCAGGTGATTCACCAATCGTACCGATTATGTTGTATGATGCTGCTTTGTCGCAAAAATTTGCAGATGCTTTGTTAAAAGAGGGAGTTTATGCCATCGGATTTTTCTATCCAGTTGTAGCAAAAGGGCAAGCACGCATTAGAACGCAAATTTCAGCTGCACATTCTATAGAAGATTTAGACAAAGCGATTGCTGCATTTATCAAAGTTGGTAAAGATTTAAACGTAATTCAATAAGTATTTTGAAAAACAATCAACGTTCATCTTATCTATTATTGTTCCTTTTTATTGGACAATTGATGTTATCGTTGACAGGTTTTTCTATGACACAGTCAATTCAAGTTGAAAAAAAACTTACTCAAAAACTTACTCAAAATAATTCAAAACCAATTGGTGGAATAGGTAAAGAAAGTCCAATAGACCCTTCATCAAATGAAGATGATACTGAAGATACAGAAGAAGATTCTCTTGATGAAAAAGATTTCTTTGAAGAATATTTTGCTACTTTCAACGAAGAACACCTTGTTTTTTTAGAATTGAAAGAAAATAAAAGCTTGTTTCACCAACAAAATTCATTGTTAAAACCAATTATTATTGTTCCTTATTCTCCTCCAGAATTGATTGCTTTTTAATAGAAAGTAATTAATTTAAAAGTAGTATATGAATAAAAATAAAAGTACTTGGCAGCATGATTTGCCAGCAAGTTTGGTTGTTTTTTTGGTTGCCTTACCTTTGTGTTTAGGAGTTGGATTGGCCTCTACTAATGTACCAACAATTACAGGTTTACCTTCCGTTTTTTCTGGTTTAATTGCAGGTGTTATTGGAGGAGTCGTCGTTGGTTTTTTAAGTAAAAGTAAAATTGGTGTTTCTGGTCCAGCAGCAGGCTTGATAACTATAGTAATAGCAGCTATTACAACATTGGGAAGTTTTGAAGGCTTTTTAGTTGCCGTTGTTATCGCAGGTATATTGCAAATTGCTGCAGGATTTTTAAAATTGGGTATTTTAGCAAATTACTTCCCGTCATCGGTAATAAAAGGGATGTTAGCTGCCATTGGAATTACATTGTTGTTAAAAGAATTCCCTCATGCGATTGGCTATGACAAAGATTTCTTTGGTGATGAATCTTTTTTTCAAAATGATGGCCACAATACGTTTAGTGAATTATTGTATGCAATGAATGCACTTCATCCTGGATCTATTATAATCAGCATTGTTTCAATTGCGATACTTCTACTTTTCGAACGCCCTTTTTTCAAAAAAATTGGTCTCTTTAAGTTTTTACCAAGTGCATTGTTTGTTGTTGTGATTGGTGTTTTATTGAATATGTTTTTTGCACAGTTCAGTGAGCGATTTGCTATACAACTTGAACATTTAGTACAAATTCCTATTGTAGCTTCAATTTCAGATGTTTCAAATTTGATTGTTTTTCCAGACTTCTCATTTTTAAGAAATCCGAATGTATACATCATGGGCGCAACAATTGCCTTGGTAGGAAGTTTAGAAACGTTGTTAAGTGTAGAGGCAACAGATAAACTAGATCCGATGAAAAATCATACACCAACAAATAGGGAATTAAAAGCTCAAGGTATTGGTAATATTGTATCAGGTTTATTAGGTGGTTTGCCAATTACACAAGTTGTAGTGAGAAGTTCAGCGAATATCAATGCTGGAGCATCTTCAAAAAAATCAACAATATTTCATGGTTTACTTTTAATGATTGCTGTTTTATTTTTAGCACCATTGATCAATAAAATACCATTAGCATCCTTGGCAGCTATTTTAATCATGGTTGGATATAAATTAGCAAAAGTACAATTGTTTAAACAGGTTTATCAACAAGGTTTGGACCAGTTTATACCATTTGTTATAACAATTGTTGCAGTGTTAATGACGGATTTATTAAAAGGAATTTTGGCAGGAATAGTAGTTTCTATTTTTTATATCTTAAAACGAAATTATAAAAATAATTTTATGATTGAACATCAGCAAAATAAAGTAATTATTAAACTTTCTGAAGAAGTTACTTTTTTAAATAAAAGTGGTGTTTTCGAATCATTAAATTCAGTTCAACCATTTACGAAGGTTGTAATAGACGGAACAAAATCAACAAGTATAGATTTTGACGTGCTTGAAATCATTCAAGAATTTAAAAATTATACTGCAAAAGAAAAAAACATTGATTTAACACTTTTGAACATTCCAGAAGTTGTTATTTCTTCAAATCATTAAGAATTTATGGAAGCATTTTACAATAAATTAATAGAAAATAACAAAGAATGGGTCAATAGAAATTTGGCGAAAGATCCAGAGTTTTTCACGCGTTTAGCAGATGGTCAAGAGCCGCCTCTTTTGTGGATTGGTTGCTCAGACAGCCGTGTTCCTGCTAATGAAATCATTGGTGCTGCTCCAGGAGAAGTATTTGTTCACCGCAACATCGCTAACATGGTAATTCATACGGATATTAGTATGTTAAGTGTTTTAGACTATGCTGTTAATGTCTTAAAAGTAAAGCATGTGATTGTTTGTGGACATTACGGTTGTGGAGGTGTAAAAGCAGCAATGGGGAATTCACACATTGGATTAATTGACAATTGGATTCGCCATATTAAAGATGTATATCGTTTTCATTA
>ERZ650308.597-NODE-597-length-19647-cov-14.819824_pt1 | contig 19647 bp, 28 predicted proteins | sample MGYA00376244_ERZ650308 | MGnify/ENA primary metagenome ERZ650308 (study PRJEB26733, sample SAMN07839295) | wastewater metagenome | biome: small river; feature: stream; material: water | place: USA: North Carolina | collected 2016-04-26 ... | reverse complement strand
CCCCCCCCCCCCCCGCGGTCGTCATTCGACCTTGACTTTGGTCGCGGCGACGTTGAAGTCGATCAGGTTGAGGGCTGTCACGAGGGCCGCTTTGAACGTCGCGCCACCGTCGCCCAACGCCGTCGGGGCGGCCGAGACCGCGGAGCGGATCGCGTTGAGTTTGGCGGTGACGAGGTTGGCCAGCGCCGCGAAACTCGTCGCGTTGGCGCCCACGAGGATCTCGGTGGTCCCGTCGATCGTCACGTCGGGGCCGGAGGTAGTTAGTGACAGCCCCTTGGTCTCCGAGTCCACGTACATCTCCCACGTGCCGTCGTCGGCGCCGATGCGCCACCCCGCCTCCGGAACGATGTCGAACCCGACGTCGGCGCCGCTGCGCAGCCCCGGTTGGAAGATCGAGTCCTTGAGGTTCATCGCGTGCTGGAATACGGGATCCTGCACCGGCACCGCACCACGACGCACCCACCTGTCGATCGACCGCGTGCACGTGACGAGCAGCCCTTCTTCACCGACCGCGAGCGGGCCGGTGATGCGCATGCCCGCGAAGCCCGGGTACTGGACGACCACGCGCGGCACGGGCGTGATGTCAGCCGTGGCGAGCAAGCCATACTCCGCGTCCTCGCGCGTGGTCTCCGTCGGGAGCGCGTCCTCGAGATGATCGATCTGCCGCGCGTACTTGCGGGCGACCTGCACGTCGACCATCGCGGGATCTTTCGTGACCGGGTTCGGCGGGTAGTACGCGGTCACGATCGCCGGGTAGGCGACCTGCACCTTCTTGACCGCCGACTCAATGAGCACGCGCGCGAAGATCCCGAAGTCGGGTGACGGGACGGGGTCGACATTCTGCGCCACGTGCTCACCTTACCCTTGCCCCCACCCCCACCCCACCCGGGACTTGACCCGTCGTCGCGTGCGTGGCATGTTCGCGGGATGAGCACGTTCGCATCCATCCTCGCCGTCATCGGCACCACCGCCCTCCTCGTCATCGCGCTCGCCGTCGTGGCGATCGCCATCTTCGCGTGGCGCGCCAGCCGCCAGGTCATCCGCGCCGCGCGTGCCGCCGTGGCTTCGGTCGCCGCCGCCCACGAGCTCGTGCGTCGCGTCAGCCCCGTCGTCGGCGAGCAGATCCGGGCCCGGTGGATCAACGGGCCGCGCTGAGCTTGACACGTCGTCAGGCGTGTGCGAAGATGCAACACATGACGATCGTCACCCCCACCCGCCCACGTCGCTCCCGCATCGCCGGGCGACGCACCCGCAGCACCTTTCGCGTCGCCCGTCGCGAGTTCGGCGCCCAGACCAGCTACGTCAAGACCGCCACCGGCGTCGTGCTCCTGAGCTTCGTCCACGACGCGCAGGTCGACGCCCGCGAGGCGTGCTCGCGCCGCATGACCATCGCCGCCGCCGCCCACGACGCGCTGCACGCCGAGCACTCGCGGCAGGCCCGCGAGGCCAGCGCCAAGCTCGAGGCCATCGACACCGAGGCCGCACAGGTCGGCCCGAACATCGCCACGGACATCGCGGAGCTCCTGCGGGTTATCGCGCGCCGCGGGGCGATCAGCGACCGCAACGCCGCGCTGCGCGAACTGCGGAAGCTCGACGCCAACCCGCCGGCGACGCCGCTACGCCCGCGCCCGCGGGCCACGTCGTGGACCTGCAGCGCCGGCGCGTGATCCATCTTGGTCAGCGGGCGGTGCCCCACGGCGGACGGCATGCCGCCGAACACCCGCAGCGCGGCCGGTGCCATCCTTCACCGGTGACGCGTCTCGGGTCCGCTCGAGTTAGCTCGAGCGGACCCCCGTATTTTCAGATCAGCGGAGGCTTGTTTGTGGGACGCAGGATGGCCACCGAGTACCACTCCTGCTGCCACACCGAGCCCGAGTGCTCGACCTGTTCCACGCGGTACGTGGGAGAGCCGCCGTAGAAGGTCCCGTCCTCGCGTTTGAGGATGATCTGCCTGCCGGGCTCGATGCGGTGGTCCAGCATGGCCGTCACGCGCACGAAACCCCGCGACTCGGTCTGCGCGTCCAGCAGCGTCGCGCCTTCCTCGAGCACGACCGCGAGGTCGAGCCCGGGCAGATCAGCGCGCACGTAGACCAGCTGCCCGTTATTCCAGAACGCCCGCAGCCCGAGCAGCTGCATGAGGTTCTCGTTCTCGTCGAGCGAGGGTCCGAACATCACGAAGCCCTGCTCGTACCCGCCGACGCCCGTCGTCTGCAGAAGCTCGGGGAACGCGGACGCGAACACCTCCGGCGGCGACTTGCCCTCGAGCACGGGCACCGCCGCGGCGAGCACCTGCTCGACCGTTGATAAATCAACGGAGCCCGACGCCGACTCGCTCACGAACCCGGACCGCCATTGGATGCGGCCGTCCTGCGCAGTGATCTCGGTGCGCCAGTCGGCCCCGTCGCGCGAGTGCCGGATATCCAGCAGGTCGTGGTTAGCAATGATGCCGAACGCCCCGGGGCGACCCGCGGCGATGGTGATGCGGCCCAGCTTGATCGCGCTGCGTTTCTTGTAGGCCGTGTCGATCGCCTCGTCGCGCCGCCGGTCCATCGCGTCGCGGGTCTCTTTGTTGATCCCGTACACGGTCACGGTCGCCGGCTGCGCCTCGAGGCGGGTGTGCTTCGTGACGCGGAAGCTGCAGTCCAGGCCCGCGAGCGCGCCGGTGCCCCGCGAGTCGTCGTAGTCGCACACCGGCAGGTCGTCCAGCAGCACCGTCAGGTACCGCCCCCACTGCCGCGTCAGTCCCGGTGCACCCATGCCGCCATCGTACGTCAGCTGACGACGGGCACGCTCACGTCGACGTGCTCGACCCAGTCGGTCACGAGCCGGCCGCGGACCACGTCGCACGCGAAGATGATGTCGGCCGCGGCCCGCGGCTCGCGCTCGGCCCCCGACGGCGCCGACGCCCGCTGCTGCAGCACCGTCGACTGCGTCACGACGAAGCCCTGCCGGCGCAGCGCGAGCCGCAGGTCGTCGTCGTCGCTGGCTTCCGCGAGCAGTTCGATCCACTCCGCGACACCCACGTCGCCCGGAGCCCGCGGCTCCGGAATCCCGTACGCGGTCGCGCGCACGCGGATCAGCCGGGCGCCCTTCGTCAGCTTGACGAGCTGCGTGGTGACGGTCGTCGCCGCGCAGCCGATCGCCGCCTCGACAGCCAGCGAGCCGGGTCGGTCCGCTGTCAGGCGGAGCACGTCAGCACCGACGGCTGCGACCGTCGCCCCGAGCTGCACGCTCGCATCGACCAGCTCGAGCACGGCGTCGCGGGCGTCCTCCGCGGTCTCGCCGACGCCGGCGAGGTGCTCGAACAATTCGCCGTTGACGAAGAACCGGAGCGCGTCGCCCGTGGCCGCGACGGCCGACGGGAGCACCTGCACGTCGACGACGCTCGGCATGAGCCGCGGCCACAGCGATGCGTCCTGCCCGCGCCGCGTCGGCCCCGACGTCACCTGCAGCCCGAGGTACGGCAGCTCGGGGCGCTCGACGTTCTGGTCTGCCCAGATGACAGACGAGCCCGCCGGGTCGAGCCCCAGGGCCCCAGCTGCCCACACCCCGACGGCTCGCTGGAAGCGGAACCAGGGGAACCAGGAGGTCGGGGGCGACGGCACGAGAAAATCTTACCGCGGACCCTTGCGCCCACCGCGGTCGTTATTATCATCGCGGAATGAGCAAGACCGACACCCGCAAGAAGACCACCGCCAAGAAGACCGCCAAGGCGCAGGCGCAGAAGGGCAAGCCCGCGAAGGCCCCCAAGATCGACCACGACTTGCGCACCGCCGAGGGCCGCACCGCCTACGACGACAGCATCCTCTCGCACGTCAGCCGCGCCGGCGCCAAGCTATCGATGCGCGACATCCTCGCCAGCATCGGTGGTACCCCGAACCAGATCCGGGCATCGCTCGGCCGGCTGATCGAGAAGGGGCTCATCGCGTGGGAGGGCCGCACCCGCAACACGACCTACTTCGTCCCGGGTCTCGGCGCGTCGACCTGACCACCCGCCGACGCGGGTCAGCGAGGCGGCCGCGGAGTCAGGGTGATAGGCCCTGACTCCGCGGCCGCTTGCGCGGTAGCTCGCTTATGCCGAAAATCCTGCCACGCGGCCGACATGTCGCCGCGCTCGACGGCGATGCCGGCGATCTGCTCGAACCGCTCGAGCGGCCACCGGTCCATCGCGTCGACGAGCGCCGGCACCACCACACCCTCGCGGTCGAAACAGTACCGCGACAGGGCCCAGCGGTCCCAATTGAACGGCTCCTCGTCGCCGGGGATCCACGCGGTCGTCAACTTGAGTCGACCGCGCTCGAGCTCCGCTACGAACGCGCGGGACTCTTCGGCTGCAGGACCGCCGCGATCCGGTCGTGCAGGGAAGCGAAAGGGCGGCAGTTCTCGCAGAGCATGGCCCACCACAGCTTGACCACCGTCTCGGGCTGGCCGGCGTAGTACGACTCGATCCCGTTGACGTGTCCCTGCGCCACGGCCTCCGCCTTGCCCTCGGGGCTGTCGCCGTAGACCTGGCACATCGTGCCGTCGGGCGAGAGCCGGCGCAGTCGGCCGTCCTGCGCCATGCGCTTGAACGAGTCGACGACGTCGAACTCGCCGAACGCGTCGACGAAGTTGGAGAGGTACCCGCCGGCGGCGATGCGCTCGAGTTGGCTGTAGAACCCGCCGACGGGATCGGCGTGGTCGATGGTCCCGAGCGCCACCGCGAACAGGTCGGCGACGTGCGCACCGAAGTGCTTGCTGGCCTCCCGACAGTGCGTCATGCACTTCGAGAGCGCCCACTTCTCGGCGGCGTACTGGGGGTCGTTGGCTCCGGCCGGCAGGCCATACTTCTCGCGGTCGATGTTGTAACTCGGCACGCGTGCAACGTACCGCGTGGCGAAAAATGCTTGACGCGGCGCTCGCGGTGTGCGACACTTGCGGCATGAGTAACAAGATCACGTCTCAACGTCCACTGAGATCCTTGCGCGCCATCTCCGCTGCGCTCAACGCCCTCTTGATCGGCGCTCGCGTTGCCGTCCGGTTCAAGCCGGTCGGCGACGAGGTCTGGCGCTTCTACGCTCCCGACGATGACGATGCTGTCGTCCCGGGTCTTTTTGTGATCGAGGACGCTGATGAGGTCAGCATCTCGTCAGCGATGCTGGGCGTAATCGTGGCGGGCCGCGAGCTCGAGATGTGCGTGGCCGAGCGCAACAATGAGTCAATGTACCGTCTCGACAACGACGTCGTGCGCGACGCACGTCTGTGGATCACGCCCGAGCACATCGCCACCTTGCGAGTGCTTCCCTCACCGGTGCACGTCCGGATCGATGGCATGATGAACAATCTCGTGCTCGAGCCCGACGGAAGCGCCTACATCGGCGATAACGAGATCACGCCCGCTGGCCTGCGTCGCATGTACGACGCGATCGGCGGGCACCTCGGGCTCAAGTCGGAGGCGTGACTGTGTGAGCAGCGGGCTCGCGTGGCTCACGAACCACTGCACGAGGTAGGCGACGCCCTCCTCGTTTTTGAAGGAGAACGGCATCCCGCGCACGCGCAGGATCCACGCGGCGACGTGCACGGCCTCGTGCGCGAGCACGTCGGACGCGGCGTCGCGGGCCAGCAGCACCACGGCGCGGTCGGTCAGATCAAGCACGCACGCGTCGGCCCCGTCGTCGTACGACTCGTCGACCTCCGGCCACGCGGCGCGGGTCAGCGCCCACGCATCGGCCAGCGTCTCGCCGATCACCAGCGACACGCGCGCGCGGTAGATCTCGAGGTACAGGTCGTGGCGCACGGCGCGCCCGTCCGTGCTGCCGATCGTCCGGGCTCGCCTCCCCACCCGTCGATCGTATCACCGCGGCGATCGCGCGGGTTGACTTCCGTCGCACCCGCCCGACCTTCGCGGGATGGCACGCATCGTCAACCATCCGCCCGACACCGCTCACGACCTCGTCCCCCGGCCCGACATGGTCCTCGACTTCGAGGCGCTGGGCAAGGGCTCGCGCCCCGTCATCGTCGGCCTCGGGGCGGCGCTGTTCGGCGTCGACGAGGACGGTCTCGCGTGGGCGTCACCGTGCGCGGACGTCAAGGGGTGGCCGATCTCCACGCGCGGCCAGGACGGGATCGGCGGGCGCGACCTCGACCACGAGACGATCGGCTGGTGGCTCGACCAGCCCGAAGAGGTCCGCGAGCCGGTCAGGCGCGCCCTCGGGCACGGCTCGCGCGCCGGGCTGCCCGACCTCCGCGTGACCGTCCTGGCGACGTGGCAGGCCGCCTGCGGGGCGGGCGTCGGCAGGTGGTGGGCGAAGCCCGCCGCCTACGACCTCGCGCTGTGGTGGCAGCTGGTGGGCGAGCACGTGGGTACCGCCTCGGTCCACGGCCGCCTCCGGGACGCGCGGTCGCTGTGGGACGCCGCCGAGACGGCCACGGGTGCGCTCGTGCGCGAGCCCGACCTGCGGCCGAAGCACGACCCCGCCGTCGACGCGCTGGCGACGGCGTGCGCGTGCGCCGACGCGCTGGCCTTGCTCGTCGGGATCCGGACCCGCGCGACCGCCGCGTTCGACCCCGCATGACCAGTTAGGGCCATCCGGACGGCATTATGTCGATTTCTCAAAAATAAAGCTTGACGCCCGCGCGGTCGGCGTTTATTCTTTACACATGCCCGCCACCACTCATCCCGCCTTTGCTCCCCGCCTGACCGTCGCTGCCCTGCAACTCGAGGTCGCCAGCACCACGAGCGAGCTGTGCGAGATGGAGATCGCCGAAGTCGGTCGGCGCGCACAGGCTGCGGGCTACTCGCTTGCGCACAAGGGCGACGTCGTCACCCTTCGCACTTGGCTCAAGCATGCCGCAATCGGTGGCTCGGTCTACGCGGTGCGCTTGGACGGTGCCGCGTGACCCGCCGGTCTAACAACGACGTGGCGCCCGCGGGGTCTCGACCGATGTGGGCTAGCCGTCTATATGCGGCCGCCCCGCTGCGTCACGTCCGCTCGATCCCCTACGCCGGCGAGGGCAGCAACGTCGTGTGCGAGGTGCTGTGCGTGCTCGAGTGCGGTCACGAACGGATCGCCCGCCTGCGAGGTTCCGTCAAGCTTCCGGACGCTCACGGTGTTCCGCGAGAACGCCCGCTACACGTGATGCGTCCGGACGAGCTCGAGGTACACGCGCCGCGCTTGCGGTGCCGCGACTGCATCGAGATCGCATATCCCGAGCTGCGCAGGCTGGACCACGCGGGCAGGTACGACGAGCGGGACTGTTGGGAGAGTGACCTGGCGCGACTCGCCGCCCACGAGAACGGTGAGCACGTACCGCCGATCGTCAGCCGTTGATCGACGCGATCCCGCCGTGGTAGATCAGTAGCGGCTCGCACCACCACTTGAACTCGCGCGGGCTGGCTTCGCCGTCCGTGTGCTCGAGGTTCGGGATGGCGACGCAGCGGGCCACCGGCGACACGACGCTGTCAAGGCCGTTCAGGTCTTTGATGATCAGCGGGAACACGACGTTGCCGCCGGGCGCCTGGTCGATGATCATCTGCGCCATGATGAGCGCGAGGCTCGGCGAGTCGCCCTGGAAGCGCATCATCACCTCGCCGCCCTTGTCGGTCACAAGCGTGTGGATGCTGCGCCCGCGGGCCGACGTCCGCTGGTAGCGGTCGGGCGCGAACATCTGCGCGGTGATGTAGGCACCGGGCGCGAACCCGGTGAGGATGATCGGGCCCCACTGCGCGGCGACGATCGTCGGATCATATTTGGCGTTGGACATGGGCGAGCGTCGTGGTCAGGTGAGAGGACGGGAGGCGGGAGGTGATCACTGGAACAGGGTCACGTGCACGACCACGCCGTGCAGGGCGCCCTGCAGCTGCGCGTAGATCTCGACGGTGCCCCAGCGACGCGCCGCCTTGTTGGCGGTCGACTGCTGCGCGAGAGACGGCACGACGATGCCGGTCGTCTTCGGCGGTGTCGCGGCGGGGTCCGGCGGCTCGAGGTCCAGCACGGTGTGCCCCGACTGGCTGGCGAGGATCAAGCGGCTCTTGACCACGCGCTCGATGAAGGTCTTAGCACCGACGTCGGTGTACGGGATCTTCTGACCGCTGTCGGCGATCTGGTCCATCCCGTTCTTGAAGTCCTCCACGAGCCGCAGCCGCAGCCAGTCGGCCGTGGTGCGCGCGTCGATCCAGTCGCCGCAGACCATGCGACCGTCGTGGATCTCACCAGGGGTCCGCGCCTTCGTCCGCAGCTCGAACGTGAGGACGTTCTGGTCGCGGATGGTGTTCGACTGGACGCGCGTCAGCGCGTCGGCGTAGACCTCGCGGACGACGACGTTGTCCCACGTGATCTGACCACCACTCGGCGGGATGCCGTCGAGGTCGGCGTTCAGGCGCGCGCCGAGCAGCGCCGCGTCGAGGTAGTCCTCGAGCGTGCCGGCGCCCTTGGTCAGCACCCGCGAGAAGCGGAGCGCGTCGTTGGCGACGGCACCGGTCACGCGCAGGGTGCCCCATTCGCCCTTCTGTGAGCTGTTCGTGAGCACGACGCGCCCGAGCTCGTCACCCGAGCCAGCCGACGCGGCGGCGCCGGCGAGGCCGGCGAGCTTCGTCACGACCTCGGCGACCGTGGTCGCGCCGATGTTGACGGCGTCGCCGGTGCCGGTTCCGGTCGACGCGGTGAGCCCCAGCGCGGTGAGCAAGCCCGCCGTGCTGGTGTTGACGATCTGGATCGACGAGCCGGTGCCCTTCGTGTCCGAGGTCATCAGCAGGAAGCCACCCGACGCGGAGGCGGTCAGGCCGGTCGTGTCGGCGTTGACGAGCGTCACGACCTCGGCGATGAGCGCGGCGCCGATGTCGATGAAGTCGGCCGTGTTGAAGGTGACGACCTGCGTCGCGCCGCCGTTGACCTTGACGTCCAGGTGCCATGCGTTCGTGATCGCGTATGGGCCTGCGACGTTACCGATGCGCGTGCCCGCGGTCGCGGCGAACGTGAACGGCTGCGCAGCCCCGCCGTCGACTTCGATGTTGAGCACCTGCCCGTTGTCGAGGACGAACGGCGCCTTGTTGGCGGTCACGAGGCGCGCGTACGCGGCCCCGCTGGCGACCTCCGGGTCATGCCACACGAGGGCGACGCGCTCGAGCGTGGTGTCGTCGGCGAGCGTCAGGGCGACGTTGCCGAAGTCGCCGGTGGCGACGTCGGCGTCCTTGGTCTGCGCGACGTAGAGGACGAACTGACCCTCGCCGCTCGAGCCGCACCACTCCGCGATTTCGACGATCTCGGCCGCGTCGCGGGTGTCGCAGGCGAGGCCGTACCAGTCCGAGTCCTCGCTGCGGATCTCGGTGAGGGTGTCGGTCCACGACGCGTCGCCGGCGTCCCTGCGCCCGATCTTGATCGTGGCGATCGCCGGGCGCTGCGACATGACGGCGCGAGCCTGCACGTAGGCCGGCGTGCCGGCGGTGAAACCGTCCGCGACCATGGCCGCGAGCACGTCCGCCTTCTTGCCGGTGTACGTCTGCACGCGGGCCGGCGAGCCGACCTCGTGCTCCGACACCAGCATCACGCCGGAGAAGCCGTCACGCTGCACCTCGGCGTCGGCCAGGGTGATCGTCACGTCGATGATGTCGGAGAGCGATCCCGGGTCGGCCATGTCGGGCGCATCGTACACCGCGGGACCTCACGCGCAACCGCGTCGCCGGTGCATGTGAGCTAACACCGATTGACACCGGACACGTAAGATGTTGGGGCGTGGCCATTACCGTAGAAAAACTCGTCGCCGAGCTGAAGTGGGACACGAACCGCACCGAGCTGGCGAAGGCCCGCACCGACGCGGACAAGCTCAAGGCAGCCTCTAAGCAGCTCGAGGAGGAGCAGCGGAAGTCGGTCCGCACGACCCACAAGCTGCGCGAGGAGCTCCAGGACCTCCGCGTGGCCGCGAAGGCCGGCATCATCACGCAGGCCGACTTCAAGAAAAAGACCGCGGCCGCCCGCCTCGCACTGACCGACGAGTCGCTCGCCGCGAAGCGCACGAGCATGGCGCTGCGCGAGCTGAACGTGGCCTCGCGCGCGGCAGCGAAAGAGGCCGCAGCGAACGCCCGCGCGCAAGACAAGGCCGCGGCCGCGATGGACCGGGCCGCCCGCGCGGCTGCGCGTACGCGTGATCGTACTGCGCGCGCGTCAGCTCGCGCCGACGCAGCCCCACGCCTGGCCGAGATGCGAGCGGAAGCACGAGCACGCATCGCCAAAGCTAACAAGCCTGGCGCGTTCGCCAAGCGTATGGCCAACGCTCCCGGTGCTGCTGCGGTCGCCGGCGGCGTCGTGGTCGGCAACATGATCTCGGGCGCGGCTCGGTCCGCGGTCGACGGGATCGGCGACGCGCTCGTCGGCTCGGCGGCGAAGGCGATCGCGTTCGAGTCGGCCATGGCCGACGTGGCCAAGGTCGTCGACGGGCTCAAGGGCCCGACCGGCGAGACCACGGCCGCCTACCACGCGCTCACCGACGAGCTGAAGACGCTGTCGACGCGCATCGCCGTGACGCCCGAGGGCCTCGCAGAGATGGCCGCGGCGGCAGGCCAGGCGGGTATCAAGGGCAACGAGCTGACTCGGTTTGTCGAGGACGCGGCCAAGACCATGGTCGCGTTCGACATCTCGTCCGAGGAAGCGGGCAACGGCCTCGCCAAGCTGCGGGCGAACCTCGCGCTCGATCAGGACCAGGTTGTCAGCCTCGCCGGTACCATGAACGTTTTGTCGAACTCGATGGCCAGCACGGCTGCCGAGGTGCTCGACGCGACGCTGCGGGTCGGCGCGGTCGGCAAGGCCGCAAACATCTCCGGGCAGGAGGTCGCCGGCATGGCGTCGGCGATGATCGCGTCGGGTGCGACCTCCGAGATCGCCGCGACCGCGACTAAGAATTTCATCCTCTCGATGTCGGCCGGCATCGCCGCGACCCGCCGCCAGCGCGAGGCGTTCGCGCGGCTCGGGCTCGACAGCAAGGACGTCGCCAAGCAGTTCACCGGCACCGCCGAGCAGCGCCTCGCCATCTCGCGCAAGGTGATCGAGTCGATGGGCGATTTGTCCAAGGCTGACCAGGCCGCGACGTCGATGCAGCTGTTCGGCCGTGAGTCGCTCGGCCCGATCGCCAGCCTCACGACCGACCTCAAGAAATTCGACGACGCGATGCGCCTCGCCACGGACACGCAGGCCGCGGCGGCGTCTGTGCAAAAAGAGTACGAGGTCCGCAGCGCGACCACCGAGAACACGCTAAAGCTCCTGATGAACCGCGTGTCGGTCGTGGCGATCGAGATCGGCGAAGGCATGCTGCCGGCGATCCGCGAGGTGGCCGCGTCGATGGGCGAGTGGCTCGGGGTGGCGCGCGCGTCGGGCAAGGGGATCGGCGAGACGCTGGGCAACGCGATCAAGCGCGTGTGGGAGTACCTGCGCGGCTTGATCGGTCCCGCCGATGAGCTGCCAGGCAAGATCGAGAAGATCATCGAGAAGGCCGCGACCTTCGCGTCGGCCGTGATGAAGGTCGTCGACGTCGTGGTCACGCTCGTCGACAAGATCGGTGGCGTCGGGACCAGCTTGCTGGTGCTCGCCGCCGCAGGTGGTCCGTTCGCCGCGGCCGCAGTCGCGGGTGTGCTCGCGGGGGAAGCCGTAGCCAAAGCATGGATGCGGACCAAGCTGTCGATCGTCGACGTGGCGAACGCGATGCGCGTCGACGCGATGGGCAAAGCGCTCGAGCAGATCGACAAGGGCGGCAAAGAGATCGACCAGGCATCACGCGACCGCGAGCGACGCGCGTACGAGGCGCGACAGGCCGGGCTCGCGTTCGAGGCGGAGGTGGTCAAGAAGGCCGGCGTCGGGTCGTTCGCCGAGCTTGACGCGACCACGCGGCAGCAGGTGGCGACGCGACAGTCCAAGGTGATGATCGCCGCACAGACCGGCCAGCAGTTCGGGCTCGAGATACAGGGGCTCACGCAGCAGACCAGCAACATGCGTGGCGGCGCAGCGGGCGGCGCAGCGGGCGGCGGCGGCGGTGGCAGTAGCGATGCCGGGATGTCGCACGACGCCAAGGTCGCAAGGTTCCACGCGCTCGCCGCGAAGGGTAAGAAGCGCAAGCCGAGCGAGAACACCGAGTACAACGCGCTCTCGAAAGAGCTCGACATGGCCAAGCCCGGCAGCGGTGGCAGCAAGCCGAAGCGCGAGCTGTCGGCGTACGAGCAGACTGTCGAGGGAGAGATTGACCGCCTGGCGAAAGAGGCGGGCCAGCGCGCGGGCATCAAGGCCGGCGTAGGCAAACAGGGCCGCGAGAAGTCGTACGCGGCCGCGAAGCAGGCCGAGGAGGCGACGCGTGCCCAGCTGCGCGAGCGCGTCGACGCCGGCATGCCGCTACCCGGGCAGTTCCATAACTCGCTGCTCGCGTCGGCCGGCTTCAACGACGTCGCCAACCGCGGCACACCACCGCCGGTGGCCGTGTCGATCGTCAAGGTCGAGCCGCCGCAGGTGACGGTGTCATTCACGGGTCCCGTGTCCGGCGACCCGCGGGAGATGCGGGAGATGATCTCGCAGGTGTTCCACGAGAAGCTGCCGCAGGAGCTCGCCGCGGGCATCCGCGAGGCGAAGCTGTCGATCGTGTACTGACGCTCACTCGGCGCGCGACGCCACGGCGACCTTGTCCGGAGCGGGCGGCAGCGTCGCGATGACCCGTGCCAGCAACGCGAGGCCCTCGGCGGAGTCAACATGGTACGACTCGACGTACGCCGACGCGTTCGGGTGCGCGGAGGCGTCGTCGGCGAACACGTCCTCGCAGGGCCCGAAATCCGGATGACGCGCGATGATGTCAGCAAGCTGCGCGCGCTGGCTACCCGTCGGATCGTGATGCACGATGCGCCCGTCCGGCGTGCGCCAGTGAGCCCACTCCGCGGGAGGTGGACAGCCGCAGTGGCCAGCGACCCGCACGTCTAGCGCGCCGACTGGGCGGGCGTACATGGCCTCCGCCTGCGCGAGCGGCATCGGGCCCCTCACGACCCAGTAGTACCACGCGCGACGGAACGTGAAGTCGCCGAGACGGCCACCGATGTCGGACTTCGGTTCGCCGTACGGCTTGTCCAGCAGCTCGACGGGGATGCCCGCCTGCTGCAGCTCGACGGCGCAAATCGCCGTCGCCTTGGGATGTCCTGCGAGATTCTGCATGACCTCTCGTCGCACGCCCGCGACGACGTGTCAACGCGTCGACTTGGCGTCGACCGCGTGCTCGCGCAGCACGATCGTCCCCTCGAGCATGCCCCACGCGGACGTCTCGTGGAAGGTGAGCACCTCAGGCGCCTCACCCTCGCGGAGCGGGCGCGTCAGCACCCACAGGTTGGCGTCCTTCCACGTGGCGTTCAAGACGCGCTGGCCGGCGGCGATGTCCATGTACGTGGTCCCGCCGTAGGTACGGGCGCGCCGGTTCTCGGTGCAGCCGGAGGTGGTGGTGAGGGTGATGACGAGGGTGACGGCGATGAGATCGCGGATGCGCATCCGTGCATGATGCACCGCGCTCGACGACGTGTCAACGCGTCGCGGTAGGCTACAGGTGGTGTCGTACATCGGCCTGAACCCCGCGCAGCTCGGTGTGGTGATCCCGCAAGAACCGCTCACGGGCGCGTTGCGTTTCGACCAGGCGATCGCTTTCGACCTGCTGACACAGGTGTCCTTTCAGTCGCAGGGGGCCGTCGCGCGCCACCCGATCCAGTCCGGACGCGAGGGCCCCAGTGACTCGATCCTCGAGGAGCCCGAGCGCTGCACGATCTCGGCCGTGTTCGTGGACAAGCCGCTCGAGATCGGGTTCGTGATCAACGCGAACTTCCCGGCGCCCGACAGGTGCCTCGGGCTGGCCACCGACCTGCGCAACCTCAAGGCGAAGCGACAGCTGCTCACGATCGTGCTCCCGGGCCGCGTGCTGGCGGACCGTGCGATCTCGATGCTGGAGACCACGCCGTCAGCCGACGGCGCTCAGGTCGACATCACGATAACGCTTGAGCACGTGCGCGTCGTGTCGCTCACGCTGATCCCCGCGGTGGCCGACAGCGACACGATCGCGCTCGGCTCGCAGACCACAGAGACCGGCATGTGACATGGCGACGATCCCCCTCCGACTCCCGGGCAGCCTCGCCGATAACCCCATGCCGGTCACGGGGCTCGTGTACCTCGAGGGCAAGCGCTACCGCTTCACCATCCGTTGGTCGCCGCGGGACGACCGCGACGGGCTGTGGCGGCTGGACATCCACGACGCGGCCGGCGTGATGCGCGTCGCCGGCATCCCGCTCGTGTCGTCCGACGACGTGCTGCGCCCGTACAGGTACGCAGGTCGCGGGATCCCGCCGGGGGCGTTGCGGGTGACGTGCGACGCAGACCCCGTCACGTTCGCCAGGCGCGACCCTGGCCTGCGAGACTTCGGGCGCGCCGCGCGCATCGAGTACGTGGAGTCGACTGGCTGAGCGCGAACGGCGGCTCGCGCGCCGCCTCGCACGGGCTGCTATCGCTGGTAGGTCAAGCGTCGATCTGCTCGCACTCGACGGCCCAGAAATTACCTGAGGCCGACCAGTCCTCCGCCTTCGCCACCTGCCACGTGCGGCCGTCCGCGGTCGTCACGTTGTCGGGTTTCAGGTTCGGGTTGCGCCCGGCTCGTAGCTGCACCGAGGTGTAGATGATGATCCGAGCGCGGGCTCTGTCGCCGTCCGGCCGCGGCTCGTCGCGCTCGCCGGTCGAGATGTCCTCCGCGGGCACGACCACCGTCTCGCCGGCGGGTAAGGCACCTTGATCGACATAGCCGCCGGTGCCCGCGACCGGCAGACCGCCGTAGTAGCTCGGCGCCGTCGCGCGCGAGTACGTGATCGGCAGCAGGTCGTCGTTGGCGAACTCCTGCAGGACGTCGACGAAGTCGGAGACGAGAGGCACGTCCCGATCGTACCGCTTGACGCGACGCGCCGGACGTGGCAGACCAGTCGCACATGACGCCTCCGACTACCGCTCCCCTCCACATCGTCTCGTCCGACGGTGCCCCGCCGACCGTCCCCTCCACGCGGGTGCCCCTCCCGTCGCCCGCGCCGGCCGCGGACCGCGACGCCGCCGACCTCCGCGCGCACCTGCAGAGCGCCGGGTGGGCCGCTGACGCGGCCGTCTGCTATCGCATGCTGAAGTGGCAGCGGGCGAACAACCTCGACGACGTGACCGCCGCCCGCACCATCGGCCTGCCGCACATCGGTCACGAGGTGTTCGCCCGCCTCCGCGAGAACCGCAAGCCGATCGGCGTCGGCGCGCACTGGCCGGCGCTGCAGGAGCTCGTGGTGCAGGCCGCCGCGCAGGCGCGCTTCGACGCGATGGTCGCGGTGCGCCCCGACGCGGCGCCCGCGACGGAACCCGTCGCCGCGACCCCGGCTCCCGCCGCGCGTCCGGCCACGCGCTCCCCGTCGGCCACCGCCGCCGCCGCGTGCCCGGTCGCGCCGCCCGTCACCGTCCAGGCGAGCGGCCCCGACATCGTCGCTCTCGCGCGCATCATCGAGAGCGAGTCGACCCGCGACGCCGACAACCGGTCGACCCGCACGCGAGCGACCGCCCAGCTGATCGCCGGTGTGATGACCGAGCTCAAGATCACGAAGTGGATGTTGGCGCGCAAGCTGGCGTCCGTCGGCGGCGCGCAGCCGAACGCGACCATGATCCGGCGGTGGGACCAGCGCTTGCGCCTGTACGAGCGCATCACCGGAACGCCGACCTCGACCCTCGCGGTGAGCGCCAGGGAGGCCGTCGCTGCGAGTCTGCCTGTGCTCGCCGTCAGCATCACCGACGAAATTGGCCACAAGCGCACCGCGTCGACGGCCCGACGCATCCTCGCGGCCGCAACAGCGCTGGCCACCCCGCAGCAGATCGAGCGCAGCTACAAGCGGACCTTCGCCGGCGCGCGCTCGCTGGCCAACCTGCTCGCGCAACTCGACGCCAACGCGCGCGGGCAGGCGCCCGACGACAAGCTGCTCGAGGTCTGGTCGTGGCGCGTCGACGCGTACCTGCCGCTGATCCGCTCGCTCGACAAAGCGACGAAGCCGGCCCCCGCTCGCCCCGCGGCATCGGTCGCGGTCCCGGCTGGACCGGTCGCCTCGGCGGCGACGACGTCCACACCCGTGCCCGCCGGGACGCGCGGGTCCGTCACCGTCGACGACGAGCGCATCATCGGGCGGCCGGTGCTGCTCGCCGACGGGCGCCTGCGCGTGACGGTCGCGCGGACCGTCCGCGTCGAGACCAAGATCAGCTTCTCCGACCCGCTGTGGGCCGCGGCGATGGTCGCCGTCAACGCGAACGCGTAACGTGACGATCTGCACGCTGGGGCACGTTGCGCTGGCGTCCGGACGCGAGTAAGGTGCCGGCGCTATGCAACGTGATTATCAGCTGCCCTCCGTCACCGCCCCGACGCCCCTGCGCGCGGGGCTCGTCTGCCGCATCCTCATCGCTGCGATGCTGGTCGCGCAGGTCGCCCGCGTCGTGGTCGTCGCCATGGCGAGCTAACCGTCGTCGCTGCCGCCGTCGTCACTAGCGGCCACGGCACCCGAGGTCACGCGGTGCTCGAGCTTGTTCCAAATCCGGTCAGGCGAGAAGCCCCGCAGCGGCGCCGAGTACCCGTGTTTCCCGGCGATGGTGCTCGGGGCGTTCGGGGGCTGGATCGCCGAGATGGCGTCGCGCACGCCCTGCTCGGCAGCTTCGCCGGCGCGCTCGGCTCCCGCGCGCACGGCCGACGCGCCGCTGCCCCGCAGCACCCGCGACACGGTCGCGGCCATGATCCCGTCGACCTCCTCGCGCGCCGCGTCCATCCCCGGGCCCAGCACGGGACGGGGCGGCGGGTTGTCGCCCCGGCTCCCGCCGCGGTCGTTGATGTACGCCACGCGCGCGGCGTCCTCCTCGAACCACCCGACCTCCACGGTCGTGTCTTCTAGTTCTTTCAGGCCCGCGAGGACGCGGGCCCAGCCGTTGTAAACCTGCTTCATGTCACCCCGGCTTTGACGTGCGCATCGCCGGCAGCCGCGACCTGAGAAGGCGCTTGCACCGGCGGCCGTACTCCGTCGAGTCGTCCAGCCCGTCGCTCGGCTGCACCGGCTTGACGAGGTCGGCGTACTGTTTCTCGAGCGGCCCGACCTTCGCGCGCGTCAGGGCCCCCTTGCCGCCGCCCTGCCCGCCGGCCGCGGTGAGCGCCGACTTCAGGATATGCGCGGTGTGCAGCCCGACCACGCGCTCGTACAAGTCCTCCGCGGTCATCGACTGGTAGAGCAGGACCACCTCGTCGATCACGTTGGAGATCGCCCCGTCCGAGATGGTGGCGAATTCGCCAGTGATGGACAGGTCACGGACGTATTGCGGGGACGGCTCGGCCACGGCTTGATCGTACCGCTTGACGCGACGCGCCGCGGCTGCTAGCTTGTCCGCATGCTCACCGCCGACCAAGTCCGAGTTGTCCCGTTCGCCGCCGTCCTGCCGGACGGCCGCAACCTGCCCGCGTTCGATTTGTGCTACTTCAAATCGCCACGAGACAACAACACGTCTCCGCCCTGGCGCGCCCAGCTGCGCGTGCGCCGGGCCGTCGCTGATAATTTCGTGCTGTGCCTGCTGCCGCTCCCCGGCGAGCAGACCGGCAAGTTCGGGATCTCGATCGCCGAAGCGCTCGACGAGGCGTGGCGCGACCCGGCCCGCGTCGTGGCTGTCGCGCCGTACGACCGCGATGGTGAGCCGCTGGTGTGCGACGGCACGGACCTGCGCATGTTCTGGGCCGAAGGTCCGGTCAACGGCTTGCAGGGGGCCACGTGAGCGTCGCCGACGTGGACCGCGTCGCCGTCGGGACGGTGCTGCTCGGTGCATTCTCCTGCGGGCTCCCGCGGGAGCGTTTCGTTGTGATCGACGAGACCCGCACCTCGTGGATCGTGTGTCGCGAGAGGTCGCTGCCGAACCCGCCTGAGCACATGCGCGACCGCGTGGCCAAGGACACCATGCAACCCCGCGGCGTCAGTCGTGATCGCATCGCTCCCAAGTGGTTCACGGAAGCCCGCGTTGCGTGTGACGCCCTGTGTGGGGTGCTGGTCAAGTCCATCACCACCGCGCTGCCCGCCCTCGAGCTGGAGAAGCTCCGCGCCGTCGCCGACCTGCTCGGCCTGAAGGTGGACGCGTGACGACATCGGAGCATGAGACGCAAGCGTCCGCGCTCGACGCGTGGCGGGTCGCGCGAGCCGCAGCCGTCGCGCTGCGCGACGCGCACGAGCTCGAGATGGCGACCATCGCCGCGACCACCCGCGCCGCTTACGCGGCTGTGTGCACGCCGGCACAACGGGCGCGCCTCGTGCCCGCGCCGCCAGCCCCGTGTCGCTTCTCGGACCTGCAGCACGCGTACCGGAGCTGGCGCGACGCGCTGGGCAAGGGAGCGAAGGGCGTCGCGGCGATGGCCGCAGCCGACGCCGACGTCGTGAGCCGGGGTCTCGACGTGCGCCTCGCGGCCATGTTCGACGAGCAGCGCGCGGCCGGCGAGGCGGAGCGCGAGGCCGCGTCGCGGGTCCCCGGACCGGTCTCGGGCGAGGGCGCAAGTTGGCACCTGGTCCGGTCGGTGTCGATCCACACGTACGGCTCGCAGGGACTCGGGGCCGCGTCGTACGCCCGCGCGTCGGCGACGCTGCGGGCGAGGGACCTGATCGAGCTCGGGTATCGCGTGCGGTGCATCGCTCGCCGCCGGCCTGCGTCGCTGCCGGTCGGCCCGTACTACCTGGGCCCGATCTGGGCGTGGGACGTGTACGCGTGGACCTGCAGCGAGGGCGAGCGCATCGCCCCGCACCAGTCGCCCCCGCGGTCGATCGCCGACGACCTGCGGCGCGCCCGCGACGAAGGCGTCAACCCGGCGGCGCTGTGGTCGTGCGTGCCGCATCGTCTCGTGGAAGCGGCCGGCGCTGATCGCGTGTCCGATCGCGGACCACCCCCGCTGCTCGCGTGGGAAACACTCGATGCAGAGGAGCCGCTCCCGCCGCTCGCCGGCGATGCGAATTTGCTTGACGCGCCCGCGTCGCCCGCGTAGGATACTTCGCATGCCGATCGCCCACGTCCTCCGCACCACCGCCGACCGCCTCCGCCTCGAGGCCCACCCGTACGCCCGCGAGGGCATGACCCCGACGCAGGTCCGCAAGTACCCGACCTCGCGGTCGTGGTGCATCGAGTCGCCGCTCGGCCGCACTGGCGTGCACGAGACCGCAGGCAAGTACGATGGCCCGACGCTGGTCGTCGTGGGCGGCCACCACGGGGACGAGCCCGCGGGTCACATCGCGGCGGGCCTGCTCGCGCGCCACGCCGTCGCCGACACGGGCCGGCTCGTGGTCATCCCGAACGCGAACCCGTCGGCAATCGAGGTGTTCTCACGCTACGGCCAGGCGGGCGGCGAGTCCGACCTGAACCGCTGCTATCAGGTCCCGGGCGACGCCCGCGACGCCTACTGCGCCGGCACGCTGCACGCGTCGGCGATCCTCGCCACCGTGCTCGCGCTGGGGCCTGTCGCCGTCGTCGACCTGCACGAGACCTCGTATCGCCACGCCGCGGCCAAGCTCGCGAGCGACGACGGTGCCGGCGGGTTCTGGTGCTTCGCCGACACCGAGCTCGATCGGCTCATCGCGCGCGACGTGGGAATCCCCGT
>ERZ650308.596-NODE-596-length-19653-cov-7.499235_pt1 | contig 19653 bp, 3 predicted proteins | sample MGYA00376244_ERZ650308 | MGnify/ENA primary metagenome ERZ650308 (study PRJEB26733, sample SAMN07839295) | wastewater metagenome | biome: small river; feature: stream; material: water | place: USA: North Carolina | collected 2016-04-26 ... | reverse complement strand
CGAATTATCGAAAAGCAATTCTCCAGCAAATTGACCGAAAGGAGTCAAACGTTTGGAAAGCGGCTTTAAATAATAGCGCATCCCCGCAACCGCACTTGCATAACGGGCTGTAGATCCCATTTGAAATCCAAAATTAAGCCCTCCAAATACTTCTGATGAAGTGTTAATCATTCGAGCGTATTGAAATCCGACTGAACTATAATGAAGCAGCACATCTCGGCGAGAAGCAGCTTGTTGTAATGTGCGATCGCCCCCCCCTACCTGAATAGATATAGAGGATTGTGCTGCAAGACTACTGCTTATTAATAGAAATATTAAAGTGATATAAGATCTCATTTTTGCTTCTCAAATAAGGAAATTTTTAGGGCAAGCTCGTGGGTTTGGACTCCTATTGAATTCAATATTTCGACAGGAAATTCAGTATTATAAGCTATATATACTTTCTTAGATAGTGGCACTCCAAGTCTTGCCCCATAACTACTCTTAGAGCGATAAATAACGCCTATATCTAATTTCTGCTGCAGGCTAGCGAGTAGATTCACATCCCAGCTCAAAGGAACAGATGATGCCAGTCGCAGCATACCCGATGGACTAAGCTGAATTCCATCTGATACTCGATACTTTGTACCAACTTGTAGATAATAGTAGGCCACATCCTTAAAGGCCCCTGATAATCCACCAAAATCATAGGTTAACACCCGAGGTTGTGACAAAGAGATAAAACTCCCATCCCGATGGTAGAAATGTATCCCCCAGCCCGTATTTGGTTTTAGTCCCGTTGACTTATTTACCTGTATAACAGGATCATTTACATCTATTGCTGTTAGTCCAGCATAATCAATATACAACGATGAAACGGATAAACGCAAACCCCCATTCATGTTCCAATCCTCATTTAATTTAACCACATATGAACCGTCTAATGATACATTAGTCATCCTAAGTGGACCGGCCTGATCTGAAGCTAACAATCCGGCAATACCTATTTTGGGTTTCAATTGGTAGTTTCCGGTTAGTATAGAGGTGCGTGGTGATCCTTGTACTCCAATCCATTGTTGGCGATTAATCGCCACAAATTCTCCTTTAGCTTCGCGGGAAATAACCCCTGCATAAGCTGGTGAACTAATCAACGCATTTACAGGATACATCGAATACATCACCTCCACCTGGGCTGACGCACAATAGCTAATCACGAGTATAATGGCTAGAATTATCTTTCTCATTTTCCTGTGCGATCTAAATAAACATAATTACTTATGGCTGGTTTCTGACCCATAAAATCCACCAAATAGTAGTACGTGCCATCCGGCAATTCTCCAGAGAAGCCATTCCCACCCCAGGTATTTTGGTAATTATCTTGTTCAAACACTACATTACCCCAACGGTTCAGAATCGTCAAATGGTTTGGTTGCAACCTTAGAATTCCAGGTATTTTCAGCACATCATTCAGGCCATCACCATTAGGCGTGATGATTTGCGGCAAGATTAAATCACACACATCTGGATCAATTCGGTTCTCAATGCCATCATGATCACAGTCTTTAAGATTACCAAAATCCAAATCATCTTCTAGCTTATCTAAAATACCATCACCGTCTGAATCCGTGTCTTGGAAATCTGGAATGCCGTCTTTGTCGGTGTCTATATTCTTCTCGTAGCTGTCTAAATAACCATCGTTATCGGAGTCTAAATCTAAATAATCTAAAATACCATCAAAATCTGTATCACTAGTACCTTCTTCAAAATCAAAAATTCCATCACCATCAGAATCTGCAATGCTATCTATTACCAATTTTCCAGTCCCAACTGGCGATACATTACCCACTGCATCTGTTGCAGTAGCTGTGACACTATATGTGTCTGATGGTAGTGTAGTTGTTGTTATACTCCAGTTACCACTTGAGTTCGCTGTGGTCGTATAGGTTGATCCATTCACACTCACTGTCACAGTTGTATTTGCTTCCGCTGTTCCCGTAATAGTTGGTGTTGTATCATTCGTTGTTTGATTATTCACAACAGGCGCTGATCCCAATAAAACATCTACAACTGCATTAATTGTATTAATAGTTTGACATGAATTCAGATATGAAATTTGGCAATAATAAACTGAACCATCAAGTAAAGATGCATTATTAATATTAAGAATAGAATTAGTAGCACCAGGTATAATTATCCCATTTTTAAACCATTGATAAATTAATGTCCTTCCGGTAGCAGCTATTGCAATTGTAGAAAGTTGTATTTGATTTCCTGCAAAAATTGAGAGACTCTTTGGTTGTATGTTTATTATAGGTGGAGTATTATCAACAACTAAGGCTTGATTAAAATAAGTTGAAGTATATGAAATTACTCCGGATTCTACATTTGATTCTACTGCATCTGCTAAACCATTTAAACCATATGAACCCTGAACTATTGAAGCTGATATCAGTTGATCAGGAACACCAGATTCTTTTGCATCTGAACAACCATCTCCATCTGAATCTAGATCTAATGAATTAATAATTCCATCATTATCTGTATCAAGATTACAATCAGTACTTATTCTAATATTAGAAGCTAAATTGCCTCTCTTCAACTTAATTCTTAGTGAATTTACAGGAGAAGTTGTAATTAGCCATGGTTCATTTATATCATTAGTACCAGATACATGTAATGCTGCAAAATTTAATATTCCATTTGAATTATTTGAAACAACAATATCGCCATTGGGATCTTCGACTGTATAATTTACACCATTAGACTCTAACTCCCATTCATCCCCTAAATCAAAATTTCCCCAATCGGTTCTAGAACCATGATTAAATTTTACAATAGTTGGCTTAGTAAAATTTAAATCTAAATAAACATCAGAATAAATTAAATCTCGATTAATAATTTTAATCCTAATATTACCATTATTATCTCCAACAAACTCTGTTGTATTATTAGTTATAGACTTAGTTTGAGTAACAGAATTATTTCCTATAAAGTAGCTGTTTCCTGCAGATGTAATAGTTGAAAAATTAAAACCTGTTGTACAGCTTTCCATTTCATCTAATACTCCATCATTATCATCATCTAAATCATCAACATCATTTACACCATCACCGTCAGAATCACTGACTGGAATTATATAATCTACTGTATTTAAAATTGTTATTGTCACTGTTTGTTCTGAGAAATTACCAGTTGCATCTGTCGCTTTTACAACTACCAAGTAAGTGTTATTTTGATCAACATCAAGTGGATTTTCGAAATCCGGGCTATTAGTAAAAATCAATTTCCCTGTTGAACTTAAAGTAAATAAAGAAGCGTCTAGGCCGCCACTTATTGACCATGTTGAAGCTTCATTTGCTGTAAATAAATATACTCCTTTAGTATTTTCGACAATTGATTTTGCACTAGTTAGTGCTCCAGGTGCATTACTTGGTCCTGTAATTAATGGAGGTGTTTCATCTATTACATTTATCACTGTAACTGTTACAGATTGGTTGGAAACATTTCCTGCATTGTCAATTGCCCTAATAATAACATTATACGTGTTTGAACCATTAGCAGGTCCATCAAGAGGATTTTCAAAGTCAGGAGGCGTGACGAATTGTAATAAACCCGCACTATTAATTATAAATTTAGATGCGTCTTCCCCACCATTAATACTCCAATTTACAATTTCGGATGCAGTATAATTAAATATATTCTTAATATTTTCATTTATATTAATTGTGGAAGAACTTGCTCCAGGCAATCCATTTGAACCATTTATAGTAGGGGCTATATTATCTACAACCATTGTTCCTGTTCCAACAGGTGATAAATTACCAGCAGCGTCAGTTGCAGTAGCTGTAACACTATACGTATTGGATGGCAATGTCGTTGTAGTAATACTCCAATTACCATTTCCATTTGCGGTTGTCGTGTAGGTTGTTCCATTCACCGTTACACTTACTGTTGCATTGGCTTCCGCAGTACCAGTAATGGTTGGCGTTACATCATTCGTTGTCTGACTATTTACTACAGGAGCTGATGGTGTTATATTATCTAGTAACAATGTTCCAGTCCCAACTGGCGATACATTACCCACTGCATCTGTTGCTGTAGCTGTGACACTGTAAGTCCCCGATGCCAAAGTTGTAGTTGTAATACTCCAGTTACCATTTGAGTTGGCTGTTGTCGTATAGGTTGTGCCATTTACAGTTACTGACACAGTTGTATTGGCTTCAGCAGAACCCGTTATTGTTGGCGTAACATCATTCGTCGTTTGATTATTCACTATAGGCGCTGACGGTGTAATATTGTCTACAGTTAAACTTCCAGTCCCAACTGGCGATTCATTACCAGCAGCATCTGTTGAAGTAGCAGTAACACTATAAGTACCTGATGATAATGTATTTGTTGTTATACTCCAATTACCTGAGCCATGTGCTGTTGTCGTATAAGTTATACCATTTACAGTTACTGTCACAGTTGTATTTGCTTCCGCAGTTCCTGTTATAGTTGGCGTTACATCATTTGTTGTCTGACTATTCACTACAGGCGCTGACGGTGTTATATTATCTATCGTAAATACTAAATTTGTTGTTCCTGCATACGCATTGCCCGCTAAATCACTTCCAGCAACTGTTACTGTTGCTGTACCATCGCTGCCCGCTGGTACATTCCAAAGATAAGTCCAAGTAGTTCCACTGCCACTTAATGCAGCGGCTGAAATGCTTATTCCATTACTTAATGTAATAGTAATGGTAGGTGTCGCAGTCATTGACTCGCTAAAAGTTGCAATGATAGTCTCTGTATCTGCATCACGAACAATTAAATCCGATCCACTATGAGTCAACACCACTGTTGGTGGAGTAGCATCTATTATGTAAGTTGGAGAAGCAGTAGCTGATCCTCCTAATGCATTTGTAGAAGTTACAACAGGATTATAAGTGCCATCTGAAAGTGGAACACAAGCTAAGTTATACAAGAATTTTGCATCGCCTCCAAGTGCCCCGTTATTTAAGCTTTCATAACTAAGTGTAGGGAAATAACTATTAACAGTAAGCGTGACAGTTCCTGAATAAAAATTATACGCTGTTCCATTAATAGTTCTTGTACCCTCAAGCGTAGATCCAGTATAAGAAATTGCGTTCCCTCCACCTGTAAATGCAATCGGATATGTCGTAGGTACATTTGAAAATACATAATTTCCCTGCCTTAAATTGAATTTTTCTGACGAATTATAACTGCCATTAAATTCATAAACAACAGTGCTACTATATGTATTAATTGTCGTATTAATAGTTGTTGGCAAACAATTAGTAGGAGAAGAAATACTCCAAATTCCGTCCGACGCAGTTGTTCCAGAATAAATTCTGTAATTACCAAAATCAATTTTTATTGAAGTATTTGCATCTGAGGTACCAATAAATGTTGGAGTGCTAGTTCGATAAGTAGCATTCGGTGCAGTTAAACTCGGAGGTGTAATATCTCCTGTAGCCCCAGGGTCACTAACGCTACCCAAAGCCGGATCTGAATCATATAAACTATTGTCGGTAATGGTTACAACTAAATCAGTAATTTTACCACTTCCATCTTTGGTAATGATTGCTCCATCTTCATTTAAGGAACTAGCTTCAAATTTTTGCCAAACATTATTGACGAGTTTTAAATAGGTATTACCATCTAATGGACTCGCAAAATGAATATAGAAACGAACTTGAAGACCAGCCCTATTAGGGTCAACATCTTCTAAGGTTTGACCTGAAACCGCACTCGCCCCAAAATTCATTACATCTGAACCAAAAATGATCCCAGAAACTGTTGGCCTTGATGTATTACTAATTGCTTTTAATTTCCCATTATTATCAGGAACTGAAGTCGCTCCCACTTTTTTACCAATAAAAATTGTTGAAACTTCTGTATTAGATGGTTTGATAGTATTATCATTTCTATTTGAAATATAACCTAACATTTTTTGATACAAAGTATTTTTTCCAAATGGTAAATGTGCAATATTTGATTGTAAACGATCAGGAATACCATTTCCATCGGCATCTAAATTTCCAGACAACCTTTCAATAAAGCCTGGTACTCCATCTTCATCCTCATCCTCATCAACAGTAACAACCACTGGCAAAATAACTTCTTCACTACCATTAGTAGCTTTTATTGAAAAAGTAAATGCATCTTTAGTGTCAATAATTGTCTTTGCATTTGAATTTAAAGAAACAACACCTGTGCTAGCATTAATATTCAATAAAGATGCGTCACCAACTCCAGAAACTATTGAATATATGGGTGAACCACTTGCCACTGTTGCTCTATAAATATTACTTTTTAATTCACCAATATTAACAGTAGCAGAGGATGTAAAGATAATCGTAGGTGGAATATACACTATTGCGTTCTTGAAAATAGATGTATTGCCTGCAGCATCCGTAGCATTTACTTTAAGCGTGGCTCCATTTGACTGACTCAAACTCAGCGTAACACTGTAATTGCCACTGCCATCGGCTATTGCTGTACCTAATAAAGTTGTACCATCAATCGCATAAACCTTAACTACGCTATTCGCCTCTGCTGTTCCTGTAACTGTCGTTGCATTCGCACTCGTAACCACAGGATCAGTTGGTGCTATATTATCTATCGTAAATACTAAATTTGTTGTTCCTGCATACGCATTGCCCGCTAAATCACTTCCAGCAACTGTTACTGTTGCTGTACCATCACTCCCTGCTGGTACATTCCAAGGATAAGTCCATGTAGTTCCACTACCACTTAAGGCCGCTGCTATTATACTCGTGCCATTACTTAATGCAATCGTAATAGTTGGTGTAGCAGTCATTGACTCACTAAAGGTTGCAGTGATCGTCTCCGTATCTGCATCGCGAACAATCAAATCCGATCCACTATGCGTCAACACCACTGTTGGTGGAGTTACATCTAAGACAACAGTTCCATTCGTGAATGTAGACACATTGCCAGCAGCATCAGTTGCAGACAATTTTAATACTGTTCCATTTGTCTGTGCAGAAACCAATGTTACAGAATATACACCACTACTATTAGTGGTGGCAGTACCTAATAAAGTTGTACCATTACTTGCATAAACTTTAATTACGCTATTCGCTTCTGCTGTTCCTGTAACAGTAGTTGCATTTGCACTTGAAACGATAGGCGCAGCGGGAGGTGTGATATCTGTAACAGAACAAGTTGCCGTATTAGAAACATCTAAAAATGCTTTAAAACTTCCAATGGGTGGATTATTGGCGTCATTGACTTGATTTCCTACTTTAATATAAAAAGTTGGTAATGCAACAGGTGATGTTTGAGTTACTAATGACTGCAATAATGTAGATGATACTGGAATTGTAAAAGTTCTTAAACTGGCAGAAGCCCCTGGAAATGCAGCAGCTGTATTTGATGAAGAAAATAATGATAGACTTTGAATTTTTAAATAAACTTGAGTGATATCCGTGATAGAAGAGCTAAGAGTAGATAAATCCACTAAAAATTTCAGATTCCCATTAGTTTGTGCTTCACAATTATCTAGGATACCATCAGTACCACCCGTCATAATATTTGTCCAACTATGAGCACTTCCCATAACTAGATTGGCTGAAGGGCTTGGAGTTTGGCCAGCAGCAACAGGTGCGATAGGACATTGAACTGCTCCGTTATCGTTATTTGATCCAGCTGGTTGCGTTTTGTCAATTGTAAAAGACGATCCACCAAAACTCAATGAATTTCCACTAAAAGTAGCCTTAAATTCAAATTTTACACCATTAGGATAACTAGCAGCTGTTAAGCTTTGTAGAAATGAATTGGGGATAGAGAATGAAAGTGGTATTGTTGAAGAAGGACGTGAATCTGTAACCGTATATGTCTGAGTACTACCATCAGACAATGTGTATATTAGACTATATGTGGCTCCTGAACCAGCAGGAGGACCACCAGCAGGCAGTAAATTTACAGTTCCGTTACTACCATCTTCCCCATTTTGAAGTATACATTTCCAAGAATTAAAAAATTGAGTAGTTGTGGTAGCGCCACTTGTTCCACTTGAAGTCCCACCTCCTGTACTAGTAGTTGATTTTGCAATTGAATAAGGATAAGTAGAATTCGATAAAGCAGCATAAACTGGATCTGCAGATGTACTAGTACTAATATTAATAGATTGAGATGTAAAGTTTCCTATAACAGCATTAAAAATTGAAGCACTTGAATTTAATAAATTTCCATTTTGCCCCATTAGATAAACAGAAGCTGTAACTGTTTGAGGTGTAGTTCCATTTTGAGGAGTAAAATTCAAAACCAAGTTTTGATTTGTACCCAGCTTAATTGGATACATTTTAGACTCAGATGGATTACCTGAACCTGGAGGATTTGGAATTGTATAAGCCGGTACAGATAAACTAACACTTACATTATTTGTAGGAAGTGAAGCTAATGCAACTGAAAATGTCACAGTTGAAGTGCCCGTCCAAGTCAACCCTGTTGGAAAAGTAGTTGGAGAAATAACTACTTTGGCATCATTATCGATGCCTGTTACATTTAAAATTAAAGGTTGTGCATAAAAGTTTGTCGGATCGGACAAAGTTATAGTCCCTGTAAAGTTTCCAAATGTTGAATTTTCCGTAGCTGTAACAGCTAGATTAATTGCAGATGGTGTTCCAGTTCCAGCAAATGTTAAACTAGTTTGAGTAATTTGAAATAAAGATGGATGATTATTGGTTATTGTGATATTCTTTGGAATATCATTTAGATATATTTTAAAGTTTTGGGTAGCGCCCTCATCGATATTTTTGCTAACAACATTCCCTTCTGATAAAATCAAAGGAACATCTATATCCCTAACTACAATCGTGGCAGTTTGAGTCAACCCAGTAAAAGCAGTTGTTGATCCCGATGATAAAGTGTAGGTCGACGGATCTTCAATATTTATTGAAATAGGAGGATTTGGAGGAGTTGCAGGTATGCTGTTGACTCCATAAGTCTTCTCTACTGTAAATTTCAAATAAAGGGTTTGATTACCATCTGCCGTATTATCCAGCAATGAATTAAAATTAATATTTTTGGATAGGCTTGTGACAAAATCAGCTCCTGACCTTAATTTTGAAAGATAAAATGATGCTGGAAACCCGCTGATTTCTGTGGCATCAGTATCAGGTGCGCCGGCAGCAGTTACCCTTTCCACTAAAATCTTAACTACCTCTGGCCCACCAGTGGATACCACAGGGAATATATTTAATGAGGCACTGACTACTTTACCTGATTCCCCTTCATATACGGAAGTAGAGGATGGACTAAGCGTGAGCGTTGGAGTATCGTTATCTGTTGCACTGACAGACAATCCCTTCAATACATAATTTGGCTGCGCATTGTAAAAATTATAGTTGGTAATTGTGCTTCCAGATAAATTTTGAGTTGTAATGCCTGTCAATTGTTTCACAGCAAGAGTCGCAGAATTCACTGTATTGATGACTTGATCTTCCTTCACTTTTAATTTGAAAGTTATCGTTTCAGTGATGGCTTGAGCAGCAGGTATTTTTAGGTAATAGTACTCTTTACCTGTTGTTTTGCTTTTTAAATCAGGGTAGTTTGAAGAGGTCGCTAAAAAGAACCTAGAGGCGTTTGAAATGTCCACAAATTCAAAGCGGTCTGGAATTTCAATTTGATACAAATCATAACTAACAGAAGATTCTGTGAATGGGGTGATTGGAGAGAAGGTTCCATTCAGTGCAATAGACAAGGAAGCGGAAGTTGCCCCTTCTGCCAAGGATAGGTTGTAATTGTCTCCCCAGGTTATTGAAGCGGCAAGTGCAGTCGGAGTAATTACATTAATACGAACAGCAGTAGAAACAGATGTTGGAGGGTTGAGAATTCCTGAAATCAAATCCGTTCCCGAGGTTGTTAAATCCCCATCTGAAATACCGGTAAGTGCTACTTCTCTTATTCCTACCGTAGGTGTTTCACTGGTATGCTTGTACTTAATCAACCCTACTAAATCACTATAATTATTAGCAGATGGAGTCCCACTATTGTAATTTAAAAGCTGTTTGGTTAAAGTCAACGTTGCAGAGGAAGCATTCACTGCAACTAGGTTATAGGCCACTGTAGTAGAAGAGCTGCCATAGGTTACCGTTCCGCTTCTAGTGGTTGATAAATTCAAGGCAGTAGTACCTAAATACAAGAACTCATTACCAGCATCTTTTATACCAGTAATCGAAAACGTAATGGATTCAACATAATCAGTTGGTTCTTCAAAACCACCATTGACTTGCAAACTTGTAAATAGGGAATTCGAAACATCACGATTTGCTTCATGTTGAATTGTTGGATTGTCTAAAGGAGCAAATTTTAAAAGGGTAGGTGGTACATTCACCTTTGCCTGTGGATCGAGTGTAATTACGATTTTATTCAATCCATTGCTTCCAGTATAAGTCGTAGTATTGACATTCCCCGGAGGATTAATCAATGATACATCATCTTGAGGTCCATCATCTTTAACCTCAAAGAAGGTAATAGTTCTGGTAGGATTGGGTGATGCTGTCGAAGGAGCTTTGTTAATATACTGGATCCCTTTAATCAAACTTAATAAATCTGTTTTTGATTTATTTTCTGGATTGGTTATCACTACTGATAGTTCATTTCCATTGAGTATAAATGAAAAATCGAATCCATTCTGTGTAAAACTTTGTGTAACAAGCCTATATTCCACACCACCAATTTTAAAAAATTCTGCAGGCTGTGAATAATTGCTTTCCGTATAGTTTAACCAAGCATTAGAGGCATTAATTTTAAACTTAATTGAACTAATAATTTGGGAGGATTCTATTGGATCTAATTCTATATCTAAATCGTTTAAGCTACCATTTTGTCCTGCAACTTTAAATAAATCAACTGAAGTGTATCCTGTTGTAGTTTTCTGACCTGAGGCATAAGACTTATTTTGACTTACAAAAGACATTTTAGGAGCATCATTTTCTGGGAAAACAAAAAATATTTTAACTCCCTCTACAAAAATATTTTGATCAGTAGGATGATTAAGCGACAAATTTATAATGCATGAATATTCAGCCGGATCCTGGTTTGTAGAATAATATCCGAATGATTTCATCATGTTTTCCACAATTGCAACTGTAGCATTTTGGTTAAATGTAAAATTTATAAAGTCAGCATTTTTTATAAAAGTGCCTATAGTTTGACTATTGTATTTTAGTGATTGTGATAATTCATCTAAAGTGAATTGAGTGTCTTTGAAAGTATACACATCTGTTGATACAATATCAACAGATGGATTTATTTTTAAATTCCAATTTTGAAGATTACTTGGCAGTGGATTTAAATCTATTCTAAAAGAAGGAAACAAATTAAATGGAGTAGTTCCATTCCATGTAGTTCCACCAATTGTTAAACTTTTAGGACCTCTATTTTCAAAATAGGCTTCTGCGTTTCCTTCAACATTTATGTAAAAATTATCTGTTAAATCAAAATACCTCAATTGATTATTTTTAAATCTATCTGTGGCTTCTTTTTGAATTTGTAGAAATTTAATCGTTCTTAAACCAGAGGTTAAAACATTTTGTCCTGCATATTTAATATCATATTGTAAATTATTAAGGAAACTCTCTAATTCACTTCTCGAAATTTTAGAAGGGAAAACTAGTTCTGTAACTGCTTCACTATCGCTTGTAGTACCTGATGGCGTATTTTTACTTAATACTACAAAACCATAACCAGATGCATTAATCTTATATAAGGGTTGTTGTATTTCTTGATTAAAATAACATTTTAGCGTACTGTAGGTAATATTGTTTCTAGCATCAATTTCTTCATAAGGTAGTTCTAAAAAAAGAGAAGCCTCCCTTGTTTGATAAGTATAATTCCATATATTGTCGGCTCCTCCACCCCTAACTTTAGTTGTAATCACTGGACTAGTTGCCCAATCAATGCCACTAATGCTTCCAGCAGTAACCTGTCCAGTGCCTAGTTGAATTGTAACTTTACCTTCTGTGTCAGAAACTGCGGAAAAAGTTTCAATGTAAGTACCTACCTGAATTTGAATTTCTATTGCAATCCCCGTTTGAATGACATTGTTTTTGTACAAATAAAAATCCATTTTTTTATCATAAGCACTCAATTGAGTTAATGCTGTATTGATAGTAAAAAGACCTGTTGCATTTGAATTTGATGTGACAATTGGATTGTTATTTTTATCTTTTATTTTTAATGTTAAAAGTTTATTTGTGTTTCCTGTAAGATTAAGTATGCCGTTATTAATTTTGGCAGTATATTTGGAAACAACACTATTAACATCAAGAATTTTATTTCCTACAACAAATCCTTCATTAAGTAAAGGATCAAACCCATTGAATTGAACTTTTAATTTGGTAAAACTTTTTGAATAATCAACAGCATCAAAACTCGCATTTTGTAGAATAGAAATTCCAGACAAATTGTTTGACTTAATAGCAAAATCATCATCTCTGTAAATTGTATTTGAATTAGTTAATTTATTGACATAACTAATTTTAGGAATATCGGTTGTTCCCACAATATTCCACTTATACGTATAAATAGGATCTGATGTAGGAGCAGAATTCCCAGATCTAACAAATTTCAAATGGAATTTTATAAAAATCTCAGCACCATCATATTCATTGATGTTTTTTGGCTGAAATGATGCTGTGATATTTGCATTATTAAATGGCCATTCTGTACTTGAGATATTAATTTTAAAATCTCCATAACTTGTAGTAAATGTATTAGTCCCTTGCTGAAGTTCTACTGGGCTATTTAAATCCAATACTTTATACAAATTTGTTATATTAGACAACCCTGCATTTAAAGTGAATGGAATTGCTGTATTTCCATTAGATAAACTAGGCTCTTGACCTTGGAATGTTTCAAAACGAACAAGCTGAATCTTAAACTTATCAGCTTTATCAGGATCTGAAAATACTGAATTATCAAAACTTGCTAATGGTGATCGGTCCTCTCTATGCGTATCACTAATGGAAGAAACCAATAAATCTATATTAGGAACAATTTCATCAACATCCAATAAGTTTATTTCTCTTGCTTCAATTAACGTATTGACACTTCCACTAATTTCAGCAATAATTGAAAAAATATTGTCTGATAAAATCTCACTATTATACTGATAAGTACTAGAATTAAATGTTAACTTATTTAATAGTTTTTCAATAGCAATTCGAGTAAAATTTAGATTTGAATTGATATTAAAAAAAGGAGTGTTCGTGTTTGCCTGATTAGATGAAGCAGGTAATACAAAATATGGTATTATTTCAAAATCATTGGATAATGGAGAAGTGATTTCGTAAGCATTATTTATTAGTTCAATTTTAGCATTTGTAACATACCCGATTGGTGTTCCATCAATCTTAATAATATAAGAAGGATTAAATGAAACTAAATTAGTACCATTATCTTTCGAAATATATTGAACTGTACTAGAAAAATTTTCTATGCTTATTCCACTTGAAACAGACCAAAATAATTTAGTTTTAACTAAATTCTTACTCAGATTAATCTTAACATTATTAAAATCCAAATCTGTAAATGAAGATAAATTTACAATTCCTGAAGTAGCAGTTAATGTAGAACTATTAACAAAAACGGTTTGATTTATATTACTTTTTTCTGTGTAATCAATGGTTAATGGTAAAACTGGAACAATTTCAAAATTGTATGAATAAGGACTACTTTCGTTATTTGCTCTATCGCTAGCAGATAAAGTAAGCGAATATGTTCCTGTTGGTAAATTCACATTGGAATTTAATTGTTTGGGTATTAAAATTTTAAAAACACCATTTGTTCCTGTAAAAGAATCAAAATTGTACACATTATTATTATAAGTCAGCGTTGCTTTAACGGTAGATAAAGGCTCAGCTTTACCAATAATTGTTATATCTCTATAAAATTTATTGGTAGAATTGGTTATGATAGGTGCATCTGGAGCTGTGTTATCAATATAAACACTACCCATCATGGTCTCAGTGTATGAATTTGTATTGAAAATACTTGAGGCTATAGAAGGTGTGACATTTTCAATTAACTGAAAATAAAATTGGTTAGCATTGGGTGTAATTGTATTTATATCAATAGACCAATTACCATCATTCGTTGCGGTGGTTGAATAAATAGAATCTACAACAACGCCCGAAAGCGTATTTTTAAAAATATTTACCCAATTATCGTATATTCCCGAAGTGCTGAGTCCTTTTTCTGAGACATATGCAGATATATTATTCAATATTCCAGTGAATGTTGAGAATCCCCCTACTGGCGCATCAGTGTAGTAATTAAAGCCTGAATACTTATATACTATAAATTTTATTTGACTTCCTGGATGGGATTTACCAGTCATTTTAATTGCATTTCCAGATTTGGCAAAAAATAAATCTGCTTTTCTATCGCCTTCTCCAACTTTTTTTGAAGGGTCAATCCCAACATTCATTTTTATTTGGTTAGACTGTTGGAAATAATCCTTTAATGGGCTAAAGTTAGGGTTATTAGTTTCACCACCTGTGGCTTGCCAATTATATGTTAATTTAGATTTTTGATGTGGTAATACTTTTATACCAATCACTTTGTAATTAGAAAATCCAATAGTCCTTTCTGACCCACCAAGTGAATAAATAGGCAAGTAAACATAATTGTACCCTGATATCAAAAATTGATTTTCCCCTTCTAAAAAATACCCTTCGCCACCTGTTTTGTATTCAAATACCCCAGGTTTGAAAATTCTAACATCTTTATCAGCAGCTCTATTTGATAGAATGAAATTTTTATTTCCATCAGAGTCTAAATAATAATCCTGTCCATTAGTTAACCACTCTTCATTATCAACAAGTGAAATATCATTATATTTATACAGATTTGGATGTTTATGATAAATTTTAACTAACCCATTTTTACTTCCATTCGATAATGTTACATTGAACTGTCTTTCATAGGTATATTTATAATCTAAATTTGAGCCAGGTAATTCATTGTCAACATTTACATCTGGCAATTTAGGGACATTAAATAAAACCTGAATATTTATATTAGATTTTTGAGTGTACCCACCTATTCCTTCTAAACTATAGGTATACTTGTTTCTCCACCCCCCAGATTCCATCGTTAAAGGCCAATTAAATTCAAAAATACCATCACTACCTACATTAATTGGCGTGTTATTTAAAGGTGTATTGCTTCCATTTAAATATAAGTTCAATTGTTCGTTAGGTTTAGCAGAACCTGTAATTTTACTTACCCCTGTAATTACATTTATAGGATATGAAGAATTAAGTGGATTAGATTGAATTTGAAGTATGTTAAAAGTTGGAAAATTTTCTAACCCTGTATTTTTTAATATAAATGTTGCTCTTTTATTAAGTGTAGTATTTTCATAATAAAATTCATAGCGATATACTCTTGTACCGTTTACAACATTAGGCAATTCATATTCACTTGGCATGCTCAACACATATTGTCCACTTTTTTGTAATTTCATGTTGGGAATTACACTCCGACTTAGTTCATTTCCTTGAGCATTGTAAGTAATTAAATTCAAATCTCCATTTTGCCAACTTCCGTCAACACCATAAAATGTTGAATGATCAAATCCCCAAAATTCTTCTACAGATGGATCTAATGGATGATATGTATCAACCTTTAACATAATTTTTGTGCTTGACAGGGTCTGACTGGATATAATTCCTACACCTACACTCCCATAAGTAGGAAGCCCAGACTCCACAATAATATTTTTATTAATTTGTTCAGCATCATTAACGGTTACGGTCCAATTACCTTTACTATCTGTTGTAGTATTTCGTTCTAGATGTGATTGTAAAACAGCGCCTTGAGCACTATTTAATTCAAATTGAAATTTATCAGTTGTTGCTAAATTTGCTTTATATTGGGCCGAAATAGGAATAATTTTTAAATTTATATCACTATTAAATGCTCCAGATCCTCTTAAATTAAAAGGAGTTCCACTGGAAAATATTACATCATAATCATTTCTTAACAACCCCTGAAAATAAGACAAACCACTTCCATCATATGAAAGTCCTTTTAGTTGATTTACAGCAAAAGGAACAACTGGAGTTTCTCTAACAACATTGAAAATAATTTCTTCACCAAGGTCTCCATATTTATTTTCAGCATAAACCCTCACTTCATAATTACTACCTACATCATTTATACCTTGAAGTTCTAAGCTCCATTTTCCATTTGCATCAGGGGTAGTGAAAAAAGTAGTTGGGGAAGATGAGCCTGAACTAACTTTAGCATATATCTTAACCACATCAGGTAATTTATCTTCTGCTAAAATTTTTTCTGTTTTTTGATTAATTGTAACGGTATAAGAAGAAAATATACCCCCAACAGTTCCTTTTATTGTTAGACGAGTATCCTTTGTCTTCAATATATCAGGAGAAGTTCCTGCATAGTTGTATTCTGGCATCAATCCATTCCCAGTTTGAAAACAAAACACTTCACGTGAATTGTCAGGTAAAAGTGTAGATTGTGAAAAATTTGAAGATCCACAAGAAGTTGGATTTTTTGTAACTGGAACTCTCAAAGGAACTTGAATTCCCTCAACATGTGGTGCTTGAGGACGAATGATAACAGGAAAAATATAATCATAATCGATAATAAGCCAGTAGCGTCCTGGCTTTAATACATGCCCAGCTGCAATGGTAGTATGAGGCAAATTCGGATCAACCTTATACAATATATCATTGTTTGCTTCTCCAGTTGGCCAATATTCTCCATATGCAGGAATATATTTCCTTTGGCTACCTTGATAGCTAAATGGAGCTCTAAGATTAGTGTACCCAAAACGTACTTCCCAATTTCCATTTGCATCAGTTTGTGGGTATTGAAATATACCACCAGACAGCTGCATTTTGTTAACTGCTTGTACAGTTTTATTATAATAGTAACTATAATCTGTTGAATATAATTTGGGAGAACCTTCAGACAAATTAAGAACAGCTTCTAAATCTGACCTTTTAAGGGAGTTATTGTTATTTTTAACACCATTAACCCATTGATTCCATAAATTAGATGTAGATGCATCAACCTCATATAATTCAGTAATAACTTGAATTTTACCATTCACATCATTAGATGGTAAACCAGTCCCAGATAAATAAGGATTATCATCATAAAAATCAATATAACCCTTTGATTTATAATCATTTAATATAGAAGAGGAAAGGCTAACTGCATTTCTTGATTGAGCAGAAGATATGAAAGACTGAAATGAAAGAATAGTAAAAAATATAAGGGCAAATAAATTTCTACTATTTTTTGAAAAAACAATCTTCAAAATCATAGATGATGAAGATTGCAAACTCCGTGTTCTAATTATTTTATTATTACTCGAAAACATATACTAGTACCAACGATTAAATGCATAAACACAAAAGCGAATTTACCCATCAAGAAATGATTTATGTCGAATTTGACAATTATTAAAAATTTGATAATTTTATATTTATCTGGCTTAATTTAATTAAATTGCCATATTGCTCGATAAATCAAATAAAAAACTAGTTTCCCTTATAAAAACAATCCATAAAACAGAAGACAAAATTAAAATGTGTAAAAAAAATCTTTTATTGATAATATTTGCCTTTTTATCCTTTTTGATTTCTTCGAATAATACAATGGCGGAGCCTCAGAAGGACTTAGATTATTCGTTGGCTTTCATGTTTAATGGCGCCCATTTTTACAACATTGAGAAACACAATAATGAGATTTATATTGGAAGCAATAAAGGGATTTACAGATTCCGCTACCCTAATAAGATTGAATTAATTGATGAAACTAAAACGGGGTATGTGTACTTTATTAATGATAAAATAACGTGTCTTAATTATTTTAAAATAGGCTATCAAACACCATTTTACAATTCATTGCTACCAAAAGGTTATAAAAACCAATCCATTGTAGGTGCGAGCCTAAACGACTGCATACTAATTACTTCCAACGGTAAATTATTCTTATTTCATAAAAAAATAGCCAAGTTAGCCGATAGCCTTAGCATCAGATCTATTACAAACAATTATCTAGGTACATACAGCGGTGTATTTCACAAAAACGTAAAAATCCCCTATCCCCCTTTCTGCAACGGTTTTATAAAAGAATTTGATGGTGAGACGATCATCTGTTTTGATGGAATTGTTAGGCTTTTCAAAGACGGTAAAAGCGAAATCTATGAAACGAATAAGGAATTCCAGAAAGCATTTGGCATCGATTCCCCAGGTTCATTTCGTGATGCGATTAAAATAGATAACCAAAATTATATTCTAGCTACTACAACAGGTATTCTACTTACCAATTTCAAGGGAAGCTCTAGGTGGATTATAAAAGGCAACACCGATTCAAACCCTCGAATCATCGAAGCAAAATTTAATAAATCAAAAAATAATTCATTTGAACTATTATTTACTTTCAAAAACAAAATTTACGAATACCATCTCTCAAATAATTCATTAATTAAACGATTTGAAATCAGCTCTACATATGGTTCCATAATGGATATAGCATATGAAGAACTGGCTAGGGTATATGTTATAACGGAAGATAAATTACTATTAGTCCAAAAGCACTCAGATAACACCTACACTGAAGAGGTATTACAAAGCAATTTGATAGGTAACCATCAGTTAATTTGGCTAGACAACTACCTATTGCTTACTTCCAATATGGGCTTAAGTGCTTTAGACATCTTCACTGATGAATTCAAACTAAATATCATTCAAGATGAATTTAATGACAAGGCCTATAAATTAGCCAAGGATAGCACTTTTCTAGGCACCATATCAGGGTATTATGCCCTTTCCAACAAACGATTAAAGAGTCTAATTGAAGCAAATGATCAAAATGCGAATTACGAAGAAATCAACACATCCAATACATCCTATTTTTATCCGTTCATCTTTACCTGTCTACTTGCTCTTTTATTTTTAGGCTTACTCATTTATTATAAAACAAGAGCTCAATCTAAATCAGATTCGTTAAAAAACAGTAAAACACTCACGAAAGAATCTTTAAAAGAATACATTCAAAATAACTTAGCTTCCGCTTCCATAACAAGTATTACTGAACACTTTCAAACAAATCTACATGTCATCAACAAAATGCTTGGTGATATGCAATTAGGCGAACTAATTCGAAGTTTAAGATTAGAAAAAGTTCAAAAAATGAGAAAAGATAATAGAAAGGAAGAAGAGATTTCTTTTGTTACGGGCTTCTCACTTTCCTACCTAAAGAAAATTAAAACTTAATTCAACATACTACTTTGTTTAAAATTAAACGAAGTTTCAAACTTCAAAACTTGTGCAGCACTTGTGAAGCAAAACACTCAAAAACGCTACATTTGCTGCACAAAAAGACCCAAATATGGTCTTTAAATCAAGTAAACACATGTTTTATGATAATGTAGGTTTCCGGTACCTAATATGATGGTTCGATTCCATCCGGGGCTACTCCATTAAAAAAGGACATTTCGAAAGAGGTGTCCTTTTTTTGTTTACATTGCTCTCCACAAACCTAAGAGAACATGAATCAGATCGACGCAAACTGGGTAGCCGCCCACACAAAACACCGCCTACTTAAAGGACACAAGAAAACTTTCGGACACGTGCTAGTCATCGCGGGTAGTCC
>ERZ650308.595-NODE-595-length-19654-cov-5.190265_pt1 | contig 19654 bp, 33 predicted proteins | sample MGYA00376244_ERZ650308 | MGnify/ENA primary metagenome ERZ650308 (study PRJEB26733, sample SAMN07839295) | wastewater metagenome | biome: small river; feature: stream; material: water | place: USA: North Carolina | collected 2016-04-26 ... | reverse complement strand
CTGATGGGTTTGTTTCAGGCTCTCCCATAAAAGACCAGTACTCTTCTCTAGGATCCTTCCCAGTGCTAGAAGCATAGAAGGCTCTTCTATCTCGTAGCCTTATTCTAGACATCTTAGGGACTTCTCTTTCAAATAAAGTGCACAGGTTCGTTGTCATAATTTAGATAAAAAAGAGCCCGAGTGTCCTGCCCCCACCGACTATCTCGGGCTTCTTACGTTACAAACTAAACCTTTCAAAAGGTTCATTAAATATATTTTGAACTGTATCAGAAGAGTACGGAAACTGCAAAATTAAAGCTTGAGAGTAGCCATCTAAATACGCTTTTTTTAGTTTGCTTTCCAGCTTATTTTTTGTGTGTTTATAATCTATCACTAGAAGTTTATAATGATTTATTAGATCGTTAAAAGTATTCGAGTTATTTTGCTCAATACGTTGAGTAAATAGTTCTGGTTGTTTTGGAGCTTCCTTTAAAAAGATTCTCAGTTCTTCGTCACTGACAGGTGGGGACACCTTATCTGATTCTTTCTGTGGCTCACCTATGTATTCGAACTGGTGCTGCGGAAACGCGGCCTCAATAGCAGCCTCAGACGGGTACGTTAGAGGCCAAGCATCGTCCGGCGGATTCAATGGATCCACATCAAGTAGTGTGGATGACATGATGTCTGAAACAAAGGCTGTTATCGTGCTTCCCGTTCTTAATACTCGCATTTTAAAACCTCTTTATTTTATCTTTTTTATCGTAGAAGGATTCTTTTTTCCAAAATCCGGTACAACTACCTACTAAGCACGACTCCCTCTGGCACCTACTTCCATGTTTAACCATACATAGTTCTCTTACATCGTACTCCCCACAGATCATACAGTAGGAAGAAGGGTAACCTGTAAACTTATGCTCTAGTTTTTCTTTTTGCATTGCTAGGCTCTGATATTTTCATAGAATCTAGCAGACCTTTTGTAGCAGATCTAACTAAATATTCTATGTAGTAAGCCCCCGCATCACTATTGTCTGGCTGTAAATGTACACCACAATCACCTAATACCATAATCACAGCATGAAAGCACTCATGAATTAATGTGTAAGAATCTTTTTTATTCTTTACCCAGATTAGGTAATGCCCCCTCATTCTAGGTTCCTCATGAGAAAAGGCTGAAGTACTTCCTAAAACATGATCATCTGCGTAACAATGATGAAATTCTTTATCAAAAGTCTTTTTAATGTACTCGTCCCTTGACTCACTACTACCAAAAACAAAGTGAATATCAACTAAGTAAACAGGATCACTCACTTGGAATATTACAGGTTTTTCTTGGTCTGCCGCCTTTCTTACCATTTTCTTTAGAGGCTCTTTTTTTAGCATCTGAGGTTTTCCTCCCACCCTTTCTAGAAATTTCAATTCTCACAAGTTTCTCAATCATTGGTAATAGTAGCGGTTTAAAACATTTAAAACATCCTATAGTGTTCTCTGAATCGCAGTTTAGGCATTTAACTATTTTCATAAAACCTCAGTGGTATTGTATAGTTTTTTCTTTCTCCATTTCACTAAGTTTAGATTCTATATATTGGAACTTCTTGTCATATTCTTCGAACAACACTATAAGACCTTGCTGAAGTTTTACTAGACTTTCCATTAGAAATACAATGTCATCTTTTACTGTGTCCATAGCAAAACTCCTTGATTTGCGTATTTGTCATCACCTCGCCATTCTTTGGGATCAGCATCACCATAAGAGATGGGATCCACACGAGCGTTTTTTAAAGTCTTTGCATCACCGCTAAGAATGAAAACTTCACCTTCAGGTTCTAGATTTCTAAGAATACTAATTAACTTACGTATTGTAAGAGGTTTTCTAGGCATTCAGCACCTCAAAATCATCTGATCCTTGCCAATCTTCAAAGTATTGCCTATCGTCATCCCTCCTAGAAACAAGTACGTTCTCTAAAGTGTCTTCATCTATTGCGATACCTAGTTCTGAAAAAGCATACTTATAAATCTCGTAGGCTAATTCGTAAATCTCACCGTCAGTTGTGTAAGGAGTGATTTTATCGAACCATCCGTTAGAATCTAACCATTCCCTCACTTCTGCCATTGTTTTCAGATTCGTTTTCATTTTAACCCCCCGTTTAGTTGTTTAGTTCTTATTCTTTATATAACCTAACATGAATCTGGTTGGGTTTCAAGACTTTTCTTTTTCAGAGCTTCTCTTTTTTTCTTTAGTTTTTCAAAGACCACGTTTACTGAAAAAACTTTGTACTTATTCTTAATTTCTCTTGCCAATTGCTTAAGATCATTATCAGTACTGTGTTCAAAAATCATTTCGTAGTAGCCTTGCGCTTTGAGGACTGTGGAGATGACAAGTTCTTTGAAGTCGCACCTGATGATTTCTGTTGTATTTCCCATGATAAACCCTCCACAAATAAATCAAAATCTTTAGTTCTGTTATAGTTTACACTTGACAGTGCATTAGGCATATTATCGAAAAAAGAACAGACGATATTATCTAGGCTATCACCTTTTGATACTTTACCATCAAATTCAAAGTCTATTTCAACTTTTACTTTAAACTTTTTCATAATTCTCCGTACGTTTGAGAATAAAATAGTGCGTTGTAAATAATTGGAAAACTTTTCTTAAACAATTTTTTGATAGCGAAAGCAATTTCGCGATGCTCTAGTTGTGTATCTTCCTTTGTGCGTAGCTTTAAATAGTGAATCCATGATCTAACTGTACCGTGCATATACATTTTAGTCTGAGCTGCGAGTGGTAGCACCATTCTTGCACATTCTTTTGCAACACCCAGTTTTAGTAAATCTTCATAATCAGCAAAGGATCTTCGAACGCTTTCATCAAGAATAGTACTACAATTTAAAAGTTCTTTTTTATCAGTAAATTCTATGGAACTTTGGCGATTTTTCTCTGCTTGTTTTCTAGGCACAGTATGCTCAGCGCGTTGAACACTAGCATATCTTTGACTGAACTCTTGGAACGAAAAGCTTTTATGTCTTAGTATTTGTGCTGCAATTGCCCTAGATGTGGTAATTTCTACACACATGGAAGCCATCTCAAATATGGACCAGTGCTCGTGGTTAATACAGTACTGTAAAAGTTTTTCTATGTTCTTATTGTTCTGATTATCTGAGGAAGCTCTAGCACAATAGGCTATAAGCTTTTCAGCTTTTGGTGTTCTATGTATTAGTTTTACTTGCATAGGTTCCTACTCATGCATATTCATTTGAAAAAATGATGGGGTTATGGATTGGGATCGGTTCAAATTGCGCAATGCATCCTCTAATTTTTTAACACGTTCTTCAATACTTAGTTTTTCATGATTACTTGGATTGTCTATCCTCCAATCGTATGGGGTATATGACACATTATCTGTAGAAACAATATCCCCTCCATAACCAACATGAGAAAATTCTATATATGTTGGTAGATTGTTGTTTATAAAAGTACGGTATAATTTATCGCCTTGTTTAACAATAACACCATCAATGGATAGTTCTAATTTTGTCATGATTGCCTCATTTATTAAAATTTGTTCTATAAGATTCCGAGTGCATTATTTTTGAATAATACAGTTCACGCACTGTATCCTCTAATTTTTTAACACGTGCTTCAAGGGTAATTCCCGAGTTTTTACCCATTGAATAAAATTCCCACCTGACGGAAGAATAAGAAGCACCATCAATAGATTGAATATTTCCACGGCTATCCACGTAATCAAATTCAGCCTGTTCCATCGTTCCCTCAACTAATCGAAATAATTTATCACCACGTTTCACAATAACACCATCAATGGATAGTTCTAATTTTGTCATGGTTATCCTCACATTAAATTGTTAAATTTCAGAACTTCCTCTTCTAACTTTTGAAGACGTTCCTCAACAGATAACTTAGGACATTTATCTCTTCTATCAAACTCCCACCCATATGAAACATACGCATCGTAAGACCTATCCCCACTAGGCCTAATATACCCGTCACTATCAACACGATCAAACACAATATAAAGAGGGTCTCTGTTTATTGCATAATACACTAGTTTATCACCTTTCTTTACCATTCTACCATCAATAAATAATTCTAGCTTTGACATATACACCCCTCCCTTAATGTTGGTTTCACTTCACGGGGTTCGTTAGTTTTATCTATTTTAACAGTAAAAGCCTTATAAGTATAACCGTCTGCAGATCGAACATAACCATCAGAATCTATATATAATTTTATTTCTTCCATAAATACTCCACTCTAGTCGACTAATTGAACAAAAGAATCCTTACTAAAATAAAAGCTAGTTTCTTCAGGACTTAATGAGTAAAAACATTTCTTACAAAAATATATAACTTTATCACCTAATGTGCCTACTTTAATGTTAAGTTGGTCACGGCACTTTATGCATTTAGCGTTCATTAATAGCACCCTTAAGTGTTGCTACACCGTTCTCGATATCAAGTAAATTTTGATATAAAGTAACTGTTTTATTCAAGCTATTATAAGTTTTATTAGAATTAAATTTATCTCGAACATAGTTATAAATAACTTCATAATTGTATCTTGGATTAACCTTAATCTTAGTAAGTTCTGGTTGTAGCCAACAATCCCACAAAGATTCTGAGAACGCGTAGTCCGCGGCTTTTTCAAGTATGTTTTCAATTGATTTTGTCATATTAACTCCATCTATTTTTGCTGGAAACTGCTATGTGTGCATTTCAATTAGGAAACAATAAGTCAATCATATCTTCAATAAAATAACCATAACTTTGATCAGTAGCCCACATTATAGAGCTTTGGTTATCAGAATGCGCGAAACCTAAGCAATGTCCTAATTCATGAGTCATTGCCATCTCTTGGACTACTTTTACTCTTACAATACAGACTGGGTTTGTCTCTACAACTAAAGTGATTGCAAGTCCAGCAAAAGGTAAGGAATCAGGAATTTCACTACCAGGCCTGAAGCTGACGTTAGCGTCGGTGGGGATGGTTGTTACCTCAAAGACTTTTCCTTTAGCACTAAAGAACTTGTTCCAGTTGTCGATGGAGCGCAGCGCCAGTTCTTTCTCGAGTTTGTCCGCTGGCAAGATAACCTTTAGGGGAAGACTCGATCTAACAGTTTCTTGGTAGTTGTTTTGAACAATCACATGTTCTGTTGATTCTGGGAGTGATAGAACTTGCGGAGATTGGACGTGATATTCTCCGCAATTGAGGAGGAAGAGGGTGCTTAGTACGAAGGCTAATTTGCGCATATTAATTGTCCTCTTTTTTAGTTTTTTTAATGTAGCGTTCAAGTTCGTAGATGGTGCTAACCCCAGAAGCTACGATCCAAGTGGTGGTAATTGCTATTGCTGCACCAGTAATGACTCCAAGTGTTGAGAGAGTGTCTAACATACTATTCAACCTCCGAAGTGTAGAAGAACAGCCCCACACAGATATAGGTTAATGCTCCAAAAAGGATCACGAGTGGTGAAGTGCTAGCTGGTTCTAAGATAAGTTTAACCAAAGAACCTAAGGTTGCTAGTAAGAAAATGTTACTAAGTATAGCAAATACTTTACTCATAAGTTTTTTCCTCCGAAAGATCTCTCCACCTTCTTTGGCACCAAGGGCATTCTATAAAAAAGCCCTCTTCTTTAGCAGTAGTAATGAAGTCTAAATATTCGCAATCCCTACTTTTACAACGAACAACTAATTCTAGTTCGTCTTCATCGTTAAGGCCGTATTCTTTATAGTCTGTTTCGTCAAATACTAGGTAGAAATTTCTTATTTTGTCTATTATTAATTCATGGTGCGGTATATTGGCGCGATGGATTGCTAGGATTAAATCTTCTAACTTTTTTAGAGATATTTTAGTATATATTTGCATACTTATTCTCCTTTTATCGGATTGAGGGTACTCTTATTTAGCATGTACTCAACGTAAGTTGTTTCATCGTAAATTCGAAGATCCTCTCCCACTCTATCAATAATGAGGTCATGACTCTCAATACCCTCTTTATCAACAGCCCTTTTAATGCGCTTTAATTCTGTAAAGCTGATATCGGTCTCGATCTTCATAATTATCTCCTATTGATATGTTTAATTTCATGTTTCACAATTTTATTTAGAACTTTCATACTTTCTAATGAACGAGGATTATGTTGCCCTAAGATCCAAGTAATCTCTAGGTTGTCAAGAGCTGCTTGAAATGTTTGCATTTGATTAGGTACTGTGCTAGTATCAATCACTGTAGGATTGAACGGTTCGATTAGTGTTTTGTCTTCGTCTAAAGTTTTCATATTCCCTCCTGATTACATATAAATAATAACCTAAGCGGTTAGGTATTACAAGAGAAAAGTGATTTATGGATGAAAAAAAAGAAGAAAAATCTCAAGTTGTTGTAAACTCTCAGGAAAATGGCGGAACGGTTCGTAAGAGAGCTTATGCAAAGAGGGGTCGATCAAAGAGTGAAGTGAAACTGACTGCGAAGAGGTTAAGGCGAGATGTAATGGCTGCTGCTTTGATTGAAGGAAATAGCCCATTGCAGGCAGCAAAGATAGCAGGATACTCGGAAAGCAGCGCTCAGAGTTTTACTTATAAGATAACGAGCTCTTCGGATTTCCAGCAAACTGTGAGGGATATGTTAGATCGTTCTGGAAGTTTAGAACGAATAAAACACAACTGGCTCACAATGCTCAGTCGAGAGTTTCCGGACAATCCTAAGGATTATCCTGCACACGCTAAGACGATGTTAGATGTGCACGCACAAGTATTAAAGTATGCTGGACTCGAGCCTTCGGCGCAGTCCAAGTCGTTGTTATTGCATGCGAATTTAGCGGACATACTACCTAAGGGTGATTCGACTGAACCGAGCGCAGCACAGAGCGCAGCACGCCAAGCGCAGAACGACGAGCAAGTCAAGAAGTAAATCTCCGCATGTAGCAATAAATGTCTTGACAGCATTTATTGGTCAGCGCCAAGCGCCATCAGTACCGTCGGCACCTAACAATCGGTGCATCCAACCTACCAGCACAACCTGATCAATACATAATTTTTATTATTAAGTTCATCCAATACTAGTCTTATCTGATCATTTCTTAACAGAAGTGCTCTTGTTTATTCTTGGCACACAAATTGCATAAGATTTCCCAGCGCCTAGTAAAAAAGAATTCTTTTACCTTGCTTTGGCATAGGGGGGTAGGGGTGCTCGGGAAGTTAGTGAGAAGTGGTGAAGTGAAAGCTAAAACACTCCCACCTCCATAAGGGAGGGGGAGCCCCAGAACAAAACAAAATAACAAATTAACAATTCCCAATTATTTTTTTTTACAATTTAAATATTAAAAGATCTCTAACTAACTGGAATCACTAGTAATTTTATTTATGATTGCACACTCTTGCGCATTAGATTTATTTGACAGGGGGCAGTATCCGTGCTAAACTTTTGGTGCTGTGTTCTATGCAGGTGGCGCTTTCTTTTGCAATTCCGAGCGCCTGAGTAGGTTTGACAACCCGAAAAGGATAAGGGGATAAACGCATACTGGACCAGGTAACCAGCCCTGAGTATGAACCTCCCGATATATCACGTATCCTGGAACAGCACAGCAGACCTAGCCGGACCGAAAGGAGGCTAGGGCATAGTCCGGCGGCGGGCAGTGAAGAACAATCACAAAGTGATTGAATCCAAATTGTATGTTGCTAGTTAATGAGTATTTGTTGAGAATCCCTTACCTGGGATAAAAAAAAATAACAGTCCAGGTGCGGGCCGAATTGCAAACTATTTAACGAGATCTTACTTTTATATTTACTTTTTAATTTTGTTGTTATATTCTTTGTTTAAGTAAGATCGAGTGGGCCTACTTGAGTCGTAGGCCTGAATGATCCAAGTAGTTTAGAAATTTCTTTTTTTATATTTGGGTTCCTACTAGTATAAACAATGGAAATTTCGAAAGTTTAGAATCATTCAGGTGTTTGAGAATTTCGAGACTCACTTAGTCGTGAGTTTGTTTATCTTAGAAGCTGTAACAAACGAACGAATATGTGAGTATCAACAAATTGTTCAAGTAGGCAAATAGTGTTTCGAGGCCTGTGTTTTGCCTAAAAAACGTAAGACTAAAGGCTACGACTAAGTAGCCGAGGGGTGGGTTATGAAAGACTTAATTACAACAATCATTAAAATTCTAGACGTGATTCCCTTCAAAGGGTATAGAACGTTATTCTTCTCAGTTGCTCTTGCGGTTGTAATTGGTTTAGGAGCTACTGGAGTTGTGAGTAAAGATCACGTAGACACGATTGCATATTCTATTGTCCCATTGATTACTTACTTTGCTGGTTCACACAAGGAAGAGTAATAAAAAAAAAAAAATGTCTAACTTTTCACCCAAGTTTTTAGAAGCCATACAACGAATTGTTGATCGTTCTAAGGCTTCCCCCGAGCTAACGGAGCGTATCTTCAAAGAGGAAATGGTGAGACTTGGGTGGAAGGAAAGACAGAATAACTTGTACAGGATAAAAGCCAAAGCAGATGGAAAATTCAAATTCTTTAAATGGAACAGTCCTCAGCAATACTTTGCAGACACTCGCAAAGGACGTGATACAATCCTCAAAGCCAGGCAATTCGGTTTCACCACATGGGCTTGCATTTATGCTTATGACCGCGCTTTGTTCGACGATTGGACGACAGGAATCATGTCCCACCAACGAGAGCGAACAGAAAAGATCTTCGACATAGTAAAGAATGCGGATGAATGGTTCGTAAAAGATTGGGGACATCTCTTTAATCCCACCAAAGATACAAGTTCTAGTAATAAGATTATGTGGTCAGATTCTAAAGCTTCGATCACAGTCTCCTACGATTTTAGATCTCTGACAGTTCAGTTCTTACACGTTTCGGAAGCAGCATTCATTGATGATGAAAGATTGGGGAACTCACTTCAGTCTGTACCAGAAACGGGTGAAGTAATAGAAGAGTCAACGCCTAATGGACCACAAGGTCTTTTCTATCATCATTGGAACCTATGGAAGAAAGAAGGGGATAACGCTCCGTACCAAGGAGTATTCTTTCCCTGGTATATGAACTATCCAGAAAACCCAGAGAATTGGAAAAATAAAAGATTAGATTACGACGATAAAGAACGAGAACTACTTTTAAATCCAGACATACAAGATTACCACTTAGCTTGGAGACGTTGGAAGATTCACGAGTCTTTCTTAGGAAAGATTGAGGAGTTTGAAAAAGAATACCCCTCAGACGATCAAGAATGCTTTCTAAGCGGAGATTCTCAAGTTTACAGCTCTAACATCCTAAAAGGACAAAAGTCGTTTGTACGCGATCCTAGCTTCTTAGGGATACTAACTTCAGAAAACAGGCGAGTAACCTTCTATAAAGATCAAAAAGGGTTATTAAAGATTTGGTCTCTTCCAGAGCCTGATAGAGAATATGTTATCGGAGCTGATGCATCTGAAGGTGTTGGTAGTGATGCTGCAGTGGCTTATGTACTAGATCGTATTACTGGGGAGACTGTAGCAGAGTTAAGGGGGCAGATACCTCCAACAATGTTTGCAGATGAACTTTGGAAGTTAGGGAAGTTCTACAATTTTGCTTGGATTAACCCTGAACGAAACAATCATGGTCATGTTGTTATTGAAGAATTAATTCGAAAAGGTTACTCTAAGATTTATAAACAACAAGTTTATGATGAAGTCGCTAAGAAGAACACTACTAAACTAGGGTTCTTAACTTCAGGACAATCTAAGATACCTCTTACAGAGCAGCATGTGACTGCTTGCAGGAATTTAAAGTTTAGGTGTACTTCTGAAACTTTACTCTTAGAGATGTCTAATTTTATTCAGTTATCTTCTAAGAATGGTAGATCCTTTAGAAGAGAAGCGCGTGGGGAAGCTAAAGATGACTGTGTAATGGCAGCATGTTTAGCTTGGGAGATGCACAAGGTTTTGGGAGATACAACCCAACAGCGAATATTTGAATCCGATATCTACAGAAACTCTGAGATAGATCCAGATACTGGATTCATCTTAAATTCTTTTGCACCACAACAAAGTGAGACGTTAAATGATTTCAGCGAATTCTTATTCCAATCATGACAATGAAGATGAGGAACGTGCTTACGATTACGTATGTACATTCATGGAGCGTTCCCAAGAATATCGTGAACCTTACGAGGATGATTGGGAAAAAGCTTACATGGAGTACTCCAATACTCGCTCAGTAAAAAACAATGTCTTGCAAAGAGCTAATCTAAAACTTCCCTACGGATTTACTGTAATTGAAACCCTCACGCCACAAATTGTAGAAGCCTTCTTTGCTGACGCCCCTTACATTGACGTAAAGGGTAGGGGCTGGGAAGATATAAGTTTTTGCGAACCCTTGGCGGACCACTTATCCTACCAGTTAGATCAAACAGACATTATAAGTAAGTTTTCAGTATTTGCTAAGACCAACTTGATTTATGGAACAGCGGTTTCAAAATTGGTCTGGTCAACACGTAAACCATCCCCCACCGAAGATGTTTCTTTTGACGGCATCGATATTATAAATATTGAACTACAAGATTTTTATCCAGACTGGTCTTGCACAAATCCTGGGGATATCCAAAGTATGCGGGGGTGCGTTCATCGAGTTTGGAGAACACTGGCACAGATAAAAGAGAAAGAACGCACAGAAGATGGTTTTGGTATATACCATAATATTGATAAGCTAGAGGAAAGTTTAAAGAGTTACGGGAACAATGCGTGGGATATTATTTCAATGCCTCCCGATGATAAGATGAGTCAGTTAAAAGATAATAAGAACTACACTCCAGGAATTAAGACGGGAGATAAAGTCGAATTGTGGGAATATTGGGGTATTTTCTCACCTAATGATGACGGAGTATATGAAGAGTATGTTATTACTGTAGCGAATGGTTCTACTGTTATTCGTATGGATAAGAACCCTTTACTGGGTAAGTATAAGCCTTTTGTTGCTGCTGTAAACTACGCAGTACCTAATGAATTCTATGGTCAAGGGGAAATACTTCCAATTTACTCGTTGGCAAAAGAGGGGACATCCCTTAGAAATGCTAGACTAGATCAAGTAAATCAAGCAGTAAATAGAATGTGGCTAGTTGACAGAAATTCAGGAATAAATATAAGGACACTGTATTCACGACCTAATGCACTTATCCATACCAATGATATGAATGGACTAAGGCTATTAGATGCACCAGAAATTCCTGCTTCTTCGTCTAGAGAGATTTCTCAAATAGATTACGATATACAGAATACGACAGCAATAATGAATGCTTCTCAGCCAGTTTCTGGGGTTGGTAAAGCTTTTGGTAAGACTGCGACAGGTGTTGGTTTTATGCAGTCTACAGCATCGTCTAGACTTTCTTTAAAAGTACGTTTAATTGAAGAATTGTATATTCGGAAATTAGGCAGAATGATGATGCAAATGAATTGTCAATTTTTAAATGATTCCGTATGGGTACGATTAAATAATACTAAGAATCCTTATACAACATTACCTGCCGATGCTTTTTCGAGAGAGTATGATTTTAGCGCTGTAGGAGCTATTGAAAGATTAAGTAAGACACAGCAACAACAGACAATGATGAATGTTATTGTGCCATTATTACAAAATGTGGATAAATGGAACCCTTTATTTATTAAACCTGATGTGTTATTGAAAAAGATCTTTACTAAGTTTGATATGAAGGACTGTATTGAAGCTTTAGTTCCTGAACAAGATCGTCAGAAGATGCAAGCACAGCAACAGCAAGCACAACAGCAAAATATGATGATGCAACATGGTATGCAGTTAGATGCCCAATCAAAACTGCAAGCTCAGGAAACACAGGGAAAGGTTATACTAGAAAATGAGAAGGCAAGTAATAAAGCACAGATTGAATTATTAAAAGGGGGGATGAATGTCTTTACAGGAGCAGTTCAAGGAAGAAGTTCCGGAGATGCTAACGGATGATACTACAGGTCAAGTATTACCTGAAGATGCTTTAAAGTCTCTTGGTAATGATTTAAATGCGGTTCTTGAACAAGCAAGACTTTTACAAGAGATGACAAGTACAAAAGGTTGGGGACTTGTAAAGAAATTTATTGACTCTCAGATAGAAAATTTGATAAACTTATTAAAGATTGAAAAAGACTACAATAAAATTATTAGAATACAAGCTGAGTTACTAGCTTTTGAGTCTTTACCAATGCTCTTTGAAAAAAGTTTCTATGATGCAGAAGAAGCCAGTCAGCGATTAATTGACTTATTACAATAAATGGACCGGTATATCCGATAATCCAAAGGGGAATTTATGTCTTTAGAACAAGAAGAAACGATAACTTCAGTTGAACCTGAAGCCGTTTTAAGTACAGAAGTAGAGGATGCGGTAGGCCCTAGTGAAGGAGAACCTAGTAACATTCCTGAGAAGTTCAGAGGTAAGTCGTTAGAAGATGTTGCAAAAGCCTACACAGAAGCTGAAAGAAGTTTACGGCAAGCTCAAGAAGATAGAGCTAATGCGCAAAGAGAGGCGGAGTTATTAAGGCAACAGCAGTTGCTTTTATTGCAACAGCAGACAGGAAGACCTACCAATCAAGAACCAGAAGATGAGGCATTCTTGAGAGACTGGGTCGTAGATCCTGCTAAGGCTACCTATGAACAACTTAAACGAGTAGAACAAAAGGCTATTCAGACAGCTCAATACCAAGCTTCCATATCTGCACTAAAAGCTGCTGAACTAGATCAAACGAACTTTCCAGATTTTGCTAAATATAGGGGCACTATGGCCGAGCTTGCAAAACAGTTCGGAGATGTAATTGAGCCCTCTAAAAGAAATGATCCTAAACTAATACCTTTATTATACAACTTAGCACGAGCCGCACATGTTAACGATGAACTAGAGAATGCAAAAAAGGCTGGGAGAGATGAAGGCTCTAAAAAAGCTAGAGAAAAATCTTCCGCAGATTCTGAAGGTTCTAGTAGGACAAACGCGAATGTATCCAAATCGATTGAAGATATGTCCCTTGAGGAACTTCGAAAGAAAATAGGGTATGTTAAACGTGACTAAGATTTATTATGGCAATTAATACTACGTCTACTTTATCGGCGAACTTACCTTCCGAATACTATAAAAAAACTCTTTTGACCGTGATGGATGAAACTCTTCAGTTAGTTCCTCTCGGTGTTAAAACCTCTCTTCCATCTGGAAGTGGTAAAGTTGTAAAATGGCTTGTGTATGACAAACTATCAGCGGCTACCGGAGGTCTTTCTGAAGGTGTTGTACCATCAGATACTTCGTTGACAACTCGAAACGTTACGGCTACTGTTGCTCAATACGGTGGTTACGCTAAGATTTCAGATTTCCTAGATGCAACCGCTATTGATCCAGTTGCTGAAAGTGCAATGGAACGTTTAGGTAAACAAGCAGCTCTTACTCTTGATACTTTAACTCGAGATGTTCTTGATGCTGCTCTTCCTAACCAGTTTGCGAATAGCAAAGCGAACCTTGCTGCTACGGGTTCCACCGATGTACTTACTGCTAAAGAGTTTCTTAAAGCGGTTGTCACTTTGAAAAAGAACAACGTAGGACCTGCTCAAGGAAACAATTATGTATCTGTGTGTCATCCTGCTTGTATTGGGGATGTTATGAACGATACTAACATTGGATCGTGGGTAGATATCAATAAGTACACCCAATCAGATGCCAATAAGATTTTTAATGGTGAGATCGGTAAAGTTTACATGACAAGAATTCTAGAAAGTGCTAATATTAGCTCTACGACTTCTGGAACCTTAAGTAGTGCTACGGTATACTCCAATCTTTTCTTTGGAGAGGAATGCTTCGGTGTTGTTTCTCTTAACGGGAAGAACATCCAGACTTTCACGAAACCTGCAGGTTCTGCTGGATCTCTTGATCCTCTTAACCAGGTTGGTACCGTTGGATGGAAGTCTTTAGGTTTTGTTGCTAAGTATCTCGCTCCTGGCGGTTCTCATCCAGATCGTGGTCTTCGCATTCGAGCTGGTTCTTCTTTCTAATATTAGTAAAACCCTATCTGCATGAATTTAGAGACTTTTAAAGATAAACTAAAAAAACTGAACGAAAATCTCTGGGTGGATACGTCCCGATTAGACCTATCCACTCAGCAGGTGGGGACTGCTTGTGGCATCTATCTTAATGGTGTGCGAGATTCTTTGGGTGAGGCTAGAGGACTTGGCAGTGAGCTTACTAGCATGGTTAATAAGTTCAATGACAGGCCCTTTGTTTTTATTGGTTGGGTTAATTACGGTAGAATTTTTGAAGGTGATTCATTTCTAGAAAACGGACGTGTTAACTCACTTGGATGGAGAACAGTAATAAAAAGACTAATTGATAAGAATTTTACATCAAAAGAAAAAGCAAGAGAAGTTTTTGGGTATACTGAAAGTTTTTATGATAAATTAGATTATCACGGAAAATTAAATTATTTTAAAAAATATGGGTTGTAATAATGCCAACAGCAATTACAGGGTTAACTTGGGGAGATATCTATAATCAACTAATAGACATTGTTGGTAATAGCTCATCCACGTTTGGATCCCATCTAACCACAATGAAAAATGCTTGGCAGTATGAATTCTGTAACCTCCACGATTGGAGGTTTTTGCATATTAATGGTGCGACAGATTCTGTGTACTTTACTTTAGTACAAGGTCAAGTTAAGTACACATTAAATACTGCTACGTGTACTAAAGAGATTGATGCGGCAAATGTGGAAGCCCTCTACTTAATAAAGGGTGTTGGTACAAACACTGAAACTAGAAGATTAAGAAAAGTACCTCTCGATCAGATTAGGTTAGGATTTGGAACAGGCTCAGAATTCCAAGGAAAACCTTTGTATTGGGCACCTTCAGGAAGGCAGGAAGTTTTATTATTTCCTACCCCAGATAACAGTACAGAACGAGTTAGTATTGATGCAAAAATACTTCCTACAGAGTTGGTAGATACTACCAGTAATCTTGCTATACCATTCCAATACCAAGACCTCTTCCTTCAATTTTGTTTAGCTAAAGCTCTAAGAAGGGAACGCGATCCGAGAGCTTCGGAAGAGATGGTAGTAGCGCAGCAAATGCTAAGGTTAGCTATTGACAATGATAAAAGGGATTTGGAGAGCAATGATATGATAGGTACTCCAAATGAAGCTCTTACACCGTACCCTAATGGTCTAACAATAGATTCTGCAATCTGGAATTCTAACTAATGCCCCCTACACAAGGAAAAGACGGATTTTTGCGAGAAGAGATGTACCAAGGCTTTATTGGTCTTGATACAACGTCTTCACCTAGTTATCTAGACCCTAAAAGTCTAAGAGTAGCTAAAAATGTAAATATCACTAAGACAGGGGCAGTTGAGTTGCGTAGTGGATACACTAGCCTCTTATCTGGGGGAGCTTGGACAGGGACATCCATTAAATATGGGACTGAGGTTTTTAATACTTCAGGTGTTCCTACTGTTTTTGTTTGGGGTAGTACTTCTGCGTCAGGTGCTTCTAAACTTGGTACAGTCAATACTAGTGCTTGGACGGTTTCTACTGTTGAAAGTGGGTTGAGTGACAATAGGCCCTGTATTCTTAGTATAACAGATCGTTATTTCTTTTTTAATGGTGCTGTTAATAAGTGGGGACGAACAGGTTCATTTGTAGGTAACATGACTCTCGAGGCACCTACGAATGCCCCGACAGGAGCGTCAAATACAAATGGATCTTTGACTGCAGGATCGAGTTATCTAGCTGCGTATACATACTATAACAGTACAACTGGTGATGAGTCTTCTCCTAGTCCAGTAAGTTCCGCTGTAGTTGTTGCGGCAGATCCAAATGACGGTATTACGTGGACAGTGTCAGCATATTCAGGCACAGGTTCGTGTGATAAAATTCGTTTATACAGAACAGTAGCAAATGGTAATATCTTATATCTAGATCAAGAAGTTTCTTCAGCGGCTACCTCAGTAACGTCAACTCAAGTAGACTCAGGATTAGGCGTTGAATTGGAGTTAGATAATACACCTCTATCTACTTGGGGATATCCAAGATATGCTACAGTAATTAATAATAGGATTTACACAACAGGATTTAGTGGCACGACTAATGATAGGGTTAGATGGTCTAAGATAGGTAAAGTAGGTACAATGCCTTTATCCTATCAAGCTAGAGAATTTTCAGATTGTCGATCTTCCTTTGGATTTGGTGATACCAATATAGGAATTGGATCAGCAAACGAGATTCCTATAGTATTAAAAAAGAAATCAGTAGGTAAGTTAGTATCCTTAGGATCTTCAGGTGGGGATTCTGGGATAACAACAAGTATTTCAGAGTACAGGGAAATAAGTGGTGCAGTCACTGCAGTATCTCATTGGGCTGCTGGAAAAGTGTTTACGAATTATGTTTGGTTAGGTACTGACAATGTTTACATGACGGATGGTAATGAAGTTGTTGCCATAGCAGATAAGATTTCAACTACAATATCTGCGTTAAATTTTAGATATCCTGAATCCCTATCGTTTTATAATGACATAGCAAACAAAAGAATCTATATTAGTGTTATATCTGGAATTGGTGCAACTCCAAATACAATACTGGTAGGACATTACAGAAATTTTCCAGAATTTCATTGGACGATGTATACTCAGGGAGACGATATTGTAACCTATCCTGGAATACAACCAGGATGTTTTTTTGACATTACTGATACTGCTAATAGCACTAAGTCTGTAGTATTTGGAAATATAGATAATTCTGGAAAGCTGTACAAAATGAATACGGGAACAAATGATAACTCAAAAGCAGTATGGTTTGATGTAGTTTTTGCACCAATAGCGTTCCAATTTCCAGAAGAAGAGAAACTATTTAAAAAAGCGATACTGCATTTTAAAGTTGAAAATGCAAATGTTAAAGTAATGATTGATAACATTTTTGACTTAAATGACGAAACAGTGTATAGTTCTAACTATACAATACTGAGTCTTGTTTCACCAGATACTACAGGAGCTACTTGGGATTCATCTCTTTTTGATTCAGGTGTGTTTGCTCCAAATAATACAGCAGTAAGACTACAACACGATATCCATGAAAAAGCTTATTACCACCAACTCAGAGTATGTTACCCACTAACGCCAGGTTCTTCTGAAATTTCTATGACTTTGTTTGGATTTACTATAATGGCTAGACCAGGCAACTTTAGATGAAACCTAATTTAAACAGAACTAGAAATAATGAAGTAAATGATCTAATAGAGAAATTAACTAGACTATTAACTTCTATTGACAAAGATAATTTTAAATATAGAATTATTACAGGAAGTACTGATTCGACTGCTAACACTCAAAGATTGTTTAAGCACGGGATGAGTCCTAGACCTTGGGTAGTGCTTCCCGTTAGAGGCGATATCTATATAAACTACATAGACAACGATAATGTGGATATTCGTTCAACACAAACCAGTATGCAATTCGAGGTAATCGCTCTAGGCTAATTATGTCACTAACAGTACCGTATAAAACAGAAGTTGCAGCAGATACCATTCGATCTGCTAGATGGAATTCCAACATGTCTACTATTGAGACATGGGCTAATACTCATGAGACTACTGTTACAGGTATTCATGGAGTAGGTGCTGGGAATATCATGGGTACTACGATTAACCAAACAATAACAGGAAAGAATACATTTTCAGGTGCTGATACGATTCTGTTACCGTCTTCAACACCTACTGTTGGTCAATCCACTGGGTACGTAGCAGGTAACCTAGTTATCTATGACAGTACTCCAGCAGCAACTAGGAGCTTCCCACCAGTTGAGAGACTTCCTGTAGGTCTATATAACGTAGGATTCAAACAAGGTGCTGATACAAGTCAGTTGAGGATTGCAGGAGGAGATGGAAATTCCCTGGGTGCTACTAATATAGGGTTTATACGAGTTCCTAAGTCAAGCACAAACTCTCTGTCAACTTATACTATATCTTCAAATATTGATATAGATTTAACAGGTGCACATTGGGGGTTGGATGGAAAGGGGGATAACTATTTAGTTTATCTGAGAGTATACGCTATAAACAACTTAGCTCTAGGTGTTACGACTTGGGGTGTAGGTATGCAGGGTGGGTTTACTTATGTTACTGCTGCCCAAACGTCCATTACAGCAACAAACATAACAACCCCCGAAATGATTCTAACTAATAATGCTGTATCAGCTCAAAATGACTGCTACGATGTCGGTTATATTGAAGCTTCTTTTATCGATGCATCTAATGAATGGGTAATATCAGGTTATTATCCTAATAGAAGCGCTGATGGCTTGTGGCAAACTTGGAATCCGTCTTTTACAGGATTTTCAGTAGATCCTGCTAGTGGTACTGGAAGGTGGACAATGGTAGGTTCTACAGTAATGGTTGAATACCGTAGTTCGGCTAGTGGTACATCCAACGCTACTTCTTTTACAATGGTTGCCCCTATAAAAGCTAAACAGATAGGCTGCGCATTAACTGGTGGATCCTACATCGACAACGGTGCTGCAGCAACAGGGCCAGTTGTTATTAAAACATCTTCTTCAAGTGCTACATTAAACTTATATAAAACTTATGCATTAGGTGGTTGGACAAATATTAACGGTAAAGTAGCAGAATTTCAATGTTCCTATGAATCATATAGACCGTAAAAATTAAGGATATTATGTCAGCAAATAAATTTAGAGATTACACTAGGTATAGAAATAACGCAGTTACTAATACGAAGATACTCATTAGAGCTGGTGCTTGTACTCTAAGAGGTATGATTATAAACAATCCTAACGCTTCAGAAGCATTTATTCAAATGTTTGATGCAGCAGCTACTGGTGATGTTACATTAGGGACTACGGTTTGTGATGAACCTATTAAAATTCCATCAAGTGGTTCTATTACCCTGTGGGGAAATGATATAAAAACCTATTTTGATTTGGGGTTAGTAATAGCTGCAACGACTACGGAAGGTGGGAGTACTGCCCCTGTCTCTGCTTTAAGTGTTGTTCTTAGATACAGTTGATAAGGACTTTATGGCAATTAGACTTGCGATTGTAGATGACAAAAACAATGAAGTTCTAACTTATCCTTCGGAAGAGTTCATTAATGATCTTATTAGTGAACTACCGACTAGATGGTTTTTTGTAAAACCTTACAATACGAGAAAAAAACATATTAAGAGTTTACTACAAAAATTACTACAAAAATTCAAAGATAAAACAGTTAAATTACCTCCTGGAGTTTTCTAATGTCAGCTTCAATGTTCGGGGGCCGTACAGCAACAGAGAATTATGTTTGGAATACTGGAACTTTAGAGTGGGATAGAATGACCCAGCCTGGAGGCGGTGGTGCCGCCCGCGCGCATCGAGGCCTGCCTGGCGGCGGCGCGCGCCGCGCGCATCGAGGCGCGCGAGCGCCTTGCCCGCCTCGCCGGGCGTGCGCTCAGCCATCGCGCGGAGCTCCGCGACGCTGTAGCCCTTGCCGTCGATTGTCAGGTGCGTGTCCTGATCCGGGAAGTCGAGCAGCGTGCCGTTGCCCCATTCGTCGTTGCGGGTCAGCTTGCCGCCGTGATTCGTGATGCCGAGTTGCATGGTGATACCTCCTGCGGGTTATGCCGGCGACACCGCTCGGCGTGGGTGATCAGT
>ERZ650308.594-NODE-594-length-19658-cov-3.543947_pt1 | contig 19658 bp, 21 predicted proteins | sample MGYA00376244_ERZ650308 | MGnify/ENA primary metagenome ERZ650308 (study PRJEB26733, sample SAMN07839295) | wastewater metagenome | biome: small river; feature: stream; material: water | place: USA: North Carolina | collected 2016-04-26 ... | reverse complement strand
GGCGCGAAGTTTGGGAGACCGCCAACGCGTTCAAGAATCTCGATGAGCTTTGGGCCTTTCTGCAACCGTAGAGCATTCGGAGCCCCTAATGTCTATGTCCGCCGGCAAGATCCAAACCATCGTCGACATTCTCTTTGACGCGCTACCGGTCACGAATGTTAAGACCGAACGCGTGTTGATGCAGACGTTGGATGAACCGGCCGAATTTCTCGACGCCGGGAAGTCTGGCCTCCTACCCCACAAGCAACGGCTGCACGTCGTCGGCGGAAACGATGGCGCGAACACGGTCTTTTATCTGTGGGAAGGCTACGACAAGGATCAGTTTAGGTTCGCTACGGTGAAGGTGCGGGTTCTGCCGGGCGCTACGGTCACGGATATCGGAAAGGCTCTTATTGATGCGCTGAAAAAGATCAAGCCGATGGGCCATGGCGGCAGGTCGATCACGGATCTCTATCTCAAAGCGTACAAGTGAGGCAGAAATGGCTTCCTACACCGTAAAACCCGGCGACTCTCTTTCAAAGATTGCGCAGGCATACACAGGTAATCCGCAGCGATATAAAGAACTGGCGGCGGCAAATCATATCTCCGACCCTCGCAAGATCGAGGTAGGCCAGACGCTCGCTATTCCTGCCTCGTGGTCGTCGGGGGCTAGTTTGGGGCTTATGGAGGGCGCGTCAATCATCGGTTGGTTCTCGTCGCCGTTCGTGATCATCGGCGGTCTATGGTACGCAGCGGCGAACAGCGACAAAATTGTGAAGATCGTCAAGTCCTGGTTGCCGAAGTCGGCAAAGAAGAAGCGCCGATAATGCCGCTCACGATCGCCGCACTACGGAAGATCGCCGACCCATACAAACTTGTTTGGATTGGCGATAATGTCTACGGGCTGCGGTTCAAGATCGTGCGCGGGGAAGAGGACGAGTTTCCAGACGCCCGGTCGGTCGCCTACACGGAAGACTCGGACGACGGGCTACGGATCTTCTACCGGCCGACCGCGCTCGAATTCCTTAGCCGTGACCAGCTCGTCGGCGTTCTGTTCCACGAGCTAGGGCACGTCTTCGAGCTGACCTATGGCGAAACCGAGACACGGCGGATCCTGCGAGCTTGTGGTGTTCGTCCCTCCGAGTTAGAGGAGCGGCGAGCGGATCAAATTTCTGGCGCGGTGTTCGGACATCCGATCCGCTACGATGATGATCTGGTGCAAACGGTTGGGCACGGTACCTATGCGGTACGGCCGCGGAGGTTGGGATGAGCGTAGAGCAAGCGTGGGCGTCGTTGGGCTATGACGTCGCAGGGCAAGCCGCAGCCGCAGTTTCGCCAAGCCTACGCGCCAGGATTTCGCGCCACGCAGACGCATACAGGCAACACGCTGGCCGGGTATATGCTACGCTGCCCGCGAATTCGCTAGTAGATATGCTGCTAGGTTCATACGGCGGCGAGGTTCTGCATAAGGCGCTGCTGAGAGAGGTTGTTAAGGCGATATTGAAAGACCCGGCCGGCGTTACGAATAACTTTCATCGGCTGTCGGATGCTAAAATTGAAGAGATCGCTACGTTCTTGAACACAGATATCTTGCAATGGGCTGCGGCGCGCTCGCTGTGGCCGGTGACCGAGCTATACCCGAATTGGGCCTATGACTGGTTTCACGCGCAAATGTATATGATGAAAATAGGCATGATGGTACCGGATATCAATTCAGAACTGGCTGAGCCGGGTGCAAACGTCGAACGGGTTATGTCCAGTAGCTTTAAGGCGTTGCTCAACTCTGAGGATCTAACGCGAGTTAGCGATATCGTAGGCGACTCGGGGTTTGTGTGGGCGGCGCGAGGGACTAAGCGCGGGTGCGTAGCTATGATCCCGCTTGCTGGCTACAGGACTGGCGGGTATCCTAGCAGTCTGCGAGCGCTCGGCTACCTGACGATTCTGCTTAAACAGGGGCCGCTTACCGAAACCGCGTTGTTTGCCGCATTTCATGGGCTATCTCCATACTACGCAAATCTGCGGCTTGCGTCGCCTGCGTCGAAGTCGCTTATCATGTGTTCGGATAACGAATTGGCGGACGCGGCAAGACGTGCAAAGGAAGTCGTGTTCGGTCTGCAGCGGGCGTTGCTGATCAAACGCGGTGCCGAAACCGAATTTATAGACACGATTAGCCTAACGCTGGGCTTGTCGGAATATGCCGATGACCGTGACTTGTTCAAGGTTGCCGGTGCTGCGCTCACGTTGATCAATGCGTCGCTAGCGGCTCGCGCGCTGATTACGGTTGAAGGCGCGGATATTGGCGCGCTGTCATATAAAGACATACTGAAAACGCTCACCGACGCGAAGATGTATTCGGCCATCTACAACGTCAAGACTGTGGACCGCGCCTATACGCTTGCGCAGGATCTTAACCGGAATCGCTGGCACATTCCGGTCGAAGTCAAAAACATGCTGCGCAGCGAACTGACGGCCAAGATTGACCAGTATAAGCGCCGCAAGGATAAGCCTCCGATCTACGATGCACTTGTAGCCTTGCGCGACGCCGTGAAGTCCGCCTAATGCCGTACAAACATGAACATTCCGCCCGCATCATCGACCCGGCCGAGTTTCAAGACTTCCGCCGCGAAAATGACGCATTCGGTAAGGGCGTTCATGTTATCTACGGATTTAGATCAGCGAAAGCACCGGCCGAGATTCAAGCCATAAGGTTCAGCACAGACAGATTCACGGAAAATCAAGCCAGGGACTACCTAGCCGACCACGATATCGCCTACCTCAGTTTTCATCCCGCGACCGAGGCCCCGCTACCGAACCCCGAACGCGCTTGGCTCCCGTTGCGGCTCATCCACCCCGCCGTCCCGATCATGGAAGCGAAAGGCGTCTCCGAGGTAGCGCGCAGCGGCGAAGGGTTCCTATCGGCGTATGAGGCTGCGCATGGAGATCCCAGGCGCCTCGGCAAATCTCCGCACGGCGAACCCTGGACCGCGCGACGGAATGCATTCCTGGCCCGACACTATGCGCAGGTCGTCGAGCATGGCGAGTCTCTGTGGGATGCGCACGGGGAACCTTCACGCCGGCACCTTGCGCTGGTTGCGTGGGCGTGGGCGCCGGATCGGAAGCGGTGGGAGCGCTGGCTTCGGACGGTCAAAGATTCGACGGCGGGGAAGGGCGCATCAGGATCAAGGTCGACGAACCCGGCGGGTAGCGACGCCGCAGATCCGCACCTCGCCTACGAGGACAACCCGATCGGTCGTGCTATGAGGGCGGCAGACGAGGCGCGACTAGACCTAGAGCGCGCACAGGAGGCCAGGATGCACCGGACCACCATCGAGGAGACCAACCGCAAGCTGTCGCTGGCTCAGAAAGGCGCCCACGAATACAAGATGTCGCATTGGGGCGTTGCTCCGGACGTCGTTTACGAAGTCGACCAGCCACACCTACCGCGAAACGAGCCCGTGATCGAGATGGGCAAGCTGCGCGAGCTGTGGGTTCAGCCGGAGCATGGTCGGCCTTATCAGCTCACGTTCGACGATAACTATACCATGCTAGGGTTTACTCGGGACAAGGTGCAACGGTTGTATATAATCCTGTCTGACGAGGATCGGGAAGGCGTTCGTAAGATCCTTGTCGCCGACAACAAGCGGAAGAAACTGGAATGGTTCGGACTGCCGGACGTTCACGCGTATGTCGGTGGGCGGCAGGCTCGATATCCGATCGACGATATCACGGTGACATGTTTGGGTACGTTGACCGACGTTGTTTACCTGACTGAGAAGCGCGGGGATGACGTCAGCGAATACAAACACGAAATGGGCGAGGAAGGCGGTATCTCTCCGATGCTGTGCGCGGATAAGGACGGGTATCTGTTCATCGCGGGCGGGTCATATAGCGTACCGAATCGTGGGATTATTCATTAAAAATGGCAACAGTCGCGCAGATAAGAAACGCTGTCTTTGCTGACGTAGTGCCGGCTGCGCAATGCCGTGGCAAGGCTGAAATATACCGCGCACACGTTGAAGAAGTATTAGCAGACATGCTACGCACAGCGCGTAAGGCTGAAGCTACCGTAGCTAAGCGGACTAAGGTAGCCGCTCCGGTTAGCCCGCTAGTGTTCGGCCCGTGGGAACGCACTAATAAGCATTCGGTCAGCGTACCAGAGCTAACGTCGCAGCCGGGCTATGATTTCGACGTCGGTACCACGCTCGACACCGTGTATATGTCTATGGCTAAAGTACGAGGTAAGGCAGGAGTAACGCTAGCGATCGGTTCCAACGCGCTAGAAACATACGAAGACCGCGTATTCAAGACAGAAACGGAAGCGGCTAACGCAGCTTACGGCATACTTGCAAAGTTTTGCGCAGAAGCCAACCACGATATTGACGATACGCTTTACCGCTATCTGCAGGTGTACGAAGACGGTAAACACGACGATCGCAGCGGTAGCTTGCGTGATTCCACGATAGACCGACTGCATACGCTGTCTGTGGCGGCTAATAGTTTGCCGGCGGAGTTTGTAGACCATAAATTAGCTGAACGTGTGTCCAAAGCCTATCGCAGTCTGGTGAACAGTTAGGCCCGGTTCGCTGATATATTTTCGGCGTGACGAATGCCCGGATTGACGGATTGAACCCGCTCCGCCTGCCCACCCTGCGCGCCATGCGCCACAATCCCGCGTAAGTAAACGTGATCGAGCATACATTCGACGATGAACGATTGAAAGACATTACACTCGTTCGCAATCTCGGCGATCTTGTCCTTCTGACGCTTAGAAATATAGACGTCGAATTCCGGCCGCTTTACTCCGTCCGTCTCATCGCGCTTTCCCATACGTCGGCGCGGTAGCTCGAAGTCAGAGCCCGGCGCGAGACAGGTAGCGATGGCGCCGCGAACGACGTCGGTCTGCGTCTGACCTGGCGCCGCGTGGAAGCGAACGAACCAGTGCAGGCGCGTCATAATGTCCGGTGATAGGCAGACTTTCAGGTAAGCATGATGCGGGCTGCGAGCTTGGGCCATGTACGGATCCGAGTTGATGCCGCTCACCTTAGCAGAAAATGATGTTCTCGGGTAGCCGCGTCGCGTCGTTTTCTTGCCGCGCTCCGCGTACCGTGCGACCCTACAGTCACACAGTCGAGGAGCAATTCCACATGAAGCGTATCCCCATGCGGGCAAAGGGCGCGGTGCTCATCAATCCCCGCCCCAAGCGCGCCTCCAGCCGCAGCGCCCGCATCAAGGCGCTTTTCGGTGGCACCAAGAAGCGTCGCAACCCCTCGCGTCGTCGGCGCGCAGCCCGCAAGCCCCTGGGTGAGCTGGTTGTGAACCCGCGTCGTCGTCGGCGCGCTCGCAAGGCGTCCGCTCATCGTCGCACCCGTCGCAACCCCGTTCGTCGGCGTGCTTCGCGTCGGCGCAAGAATCCGGTCCGTCGCCGGTCGGCCGCTCGTCGGTCGCCTGTCCGTCGCCGGAATCCGCGGCGTCGTTCCAAGCGCAAGCTGGCCCGCGGCTCGCTGATCCGCACTCGCCGCAACCCGCGTCGGAAGGCTTCGCGTCGGCGCAACCCGATGCGTCGTCGGTACGCGCGTCGGCGCAACGGCATCAAGTCGACCGCTTCCACGCTGTTCGCCTCGTTCCTGGCTCTGGCTCCCCAGACCCTCTACGGCGCGATCTCGGTGGAGCCGACGTTCGCTATCGCGCAGATCGCGGCCCGCTACTGGCCCGGCATCTCCACCACCGCGCTTTATCCGTTGTCGGGCCTCGCGCTCGGCGTCGCGATCAAGTGGCTGCTCCCCAAGGTCGGCGTCTCCAAGGCGATGGCTGACCAGCTCGCTACGGCCACCGTCGCGGGCGGCGGCGCAGTCGGCTACTACAAGTGGCGTACCGGTCAGTCGACCGATGCGGCCACCGAAATGGCCGGTCTGGTGCTCAACGGGTACGGTTCGCCTCTCGCGGGTCTCGTGATGGGTGACGCTGGCCTCGGCGAGCTTGTCAGCTTGAGCGGGTACGGCGGGTATGGCGCGACGTCCTACGGGAACGCAGCGTATGCGACCCACATGAACGGTGCCCAGGGCGCCGGCATGACCTACTGATCAAGCCGCCCGGCTAGATCACCCGGTGGCGGTCGGCGTGTCCTCACCCGAGCGTCGATCGTCACCTCCACTTCCTTCGCTTGCTCTCTTCCCTCATCTCCACGGAAAGACCACACATGGCTTACGGCACTCCCGGCGCATTCGTTGCGACCGTTCCCCCTGGCGCGAATTCGGGCATGATCCCGTCCCTCACCCTGCCCAAGCAGATCCTCCGCGTCTCCCAGGGCGCGCTGTGGTCCACCTGGGACTACGGTGTGGCGACGACTCCCTTCGGCACCGAAAAGGGCTTCTTTCAGATCGCGATCGGTCAGGCCGGCCAGGGTTTCGCGCGCCCGACGACCTTCCCCGAGACCAACATGAACGAAGCCGGGCGTATTCCGAACGGCTACGGCTTCATGGTCGACGCTTTGGCCTTCCAGCCCTACGCGTGCGTTCCGGCCGCGTCCACCGCGCTCAACTGGCCGGTCACCTCGACGGACCTCCTGAACCTCATGCACCAGACGGCCTTCCGCTGGAACCTGTTCGGGACCACGATCGACATCTCCCCTGGTATCTGCATCGGTGCCGGCGGTGGTGTCTACGGCGCCACGGCGGATACCGGCGCGGCGTTCGGCGGCGGCAACGGCTCGCAGGTCGCGCTCAACAACGGCGCGGGCCAGGTGTGGATCTACAAGAATGAGCCGATCCAGCTCCCCGCTGGTCAGACGTTCTCGATCCTCCAGATCCCGAGCACCGACGTCGCGGCTGTCAACGTCGATGGCACGTCCAACGTCGAGCTTCGCGGTCGCCTGATCATGTTCGGTCGCTTCGCTCAGGCCGTCGCTACCGGCTGATCGTGCGCGCCCCTCACGGCCCGACACAGGGGGCGGCAGACATCTTCTGTCGCTCCCTATTCGTGGTTGTAGCGGGGTTTTGGTTCGGTCAATGCGCGGATCTGCTTTCGGGTCCTGCATCTTTGGCGCTTCTTCCATTGTCGAGAGAGAAACATGAGCTACGACCCGCGAAATCCTCGGACGCTTCAGCAGTTCCAGCAGGCACAGCCGCAGTACCAGGTCCAGCAGGGACAGCCGCAGCAGTACCAGGGCTACGGCGGTGCGTATGGTGACGGTGCGCAGACGGTCCAGACGGTTCCGCAGCAGGGCGGCGCGATGCAGCCTGCGCAGTTTCCGCCGGGCACATCGAACCCGACCACGCTCCTGTCGCCGCCTGGTTTCAGCAACTATGCTCAGGCGCCGAACGTTCAATGGCACCGGATCCCGGCTCACCTTCCGCAGATCGCTATCCCGTCTGCCGACTTCATTACGACCAAGGCATTCGACAACGCCACGTCGTTCTCTGGTAATGCGGCCGGTGCGACGTATACGACAACGCTGCAGTTTCCTGAGCCGTCCGTTATCTTCGCACTGACGGCGACTGCGGTGGATACGTCCGGTGCGGTGCTCACTTGCGATCCGCTCGATTGCTTTACGCTGAGTCTGACGCGTACCAACTCCGATAAACTGCAGTCTCAGGCGGTTCTCGGCTCGACGATCTGTGGTACCGCCCAGCGTCCGCGCTATGTCGGCCCGAACGGCTGGGTTCAGGACCGCGGTTCGTCCATTCAGATTTCGCTTACGCCTCGGTTTGCGAACCTGCGTATCGATCTTGTCTGCATGACCGCCGTCATCTACGGTCCGTCCAGCTTCACGCTCGCGAACGGGTGATCAGCGGAGAGGGCCATAGCTCATGATCATCACACAGTCGGCGTGTAGTAGCTGCGGCACCACGATCGTAGACGGCTATCGTAACTGCGCGTCGTGCGGCGCTCCGATCACCCTCGGTGGAAACTCCGAGGCTGGCGATCTGCACCGCATTTCAGCTACGCCCGGTCGCGATATCTCGAAGATGAACGCGAACCTGCTGGACACGATCCCGCGGGTTCTGACGCCACAGCCGCAATCGCAGTATAGCGATGCGTGGGTGGACCTGGTGTTCATCGACCCGTTCACGGCGTCGTCGGCGTCTGCATACGGCAATGATGCGTTCGGCGAGATCGGGTCAAACAACCCGGTCAGCCTAGCGTATTCCAGGCGCGTTTTGCACCGGGCCATCTTTGCGTCGCCATTGTTCGACCTGCGCCCCGAGCTGGGAGCGTCGGCCGGCAATCCTGGTGCGGCGTCGATCAATCGCGGCGGAGCGTTCGGCCAGGGTTCGCGGTACAACGTCCAACTAAAGCGCGGGCGAACGTCTACGTCGGGTGAGCGGCTGTATAACTATTCAACCGTTGACTTCACCGCGTTGTCCGATCCGCAAGACCTGGTGCAATCTTCGTCGCCGCAAAGCATTTCGGCTACGGTCCGCAACGCTCCGATCCTGCCTACCGACGCACTGACAACGACGCTCTTGACGTTCTCACCGCCGGCTAATCCGGTTCGGTTCTGGACGGTCTATGTCATCGTCGATATCCTGGCTAACGCGCCGATCGCCGATGAAACGCCGGCCGTCCATAAGGTCCGATGGTGGGCGGGATGATATCGTCGATTGTAGATCATACGGAGGGCCGGTAAATGTCGTTTTCTGGAAGCACCGCAGCGGCGTCTGCTATCATGGGCCTATCAAATTCGGTCCTGGATATCACGCCGAGCCTGACTATCGAACCGGCGTCATCGGCCCGCACGCGGTGTGTGTCCATCACGGCTCACCCGCATGTTCGCGCGGTGATTGAGCGGCGATCGAACACAACCAGCGTGCTTAGTGCTCAGCTATACGCACGGCTCGGCGTGACGGGTGACGACGCGCTGGACTTCTCTCCGTTCGCTGCTCCGGTTGTGGTCGGCGCGGGTGCGGTTGGCTCGGTGACGATCTACGATATCCCCGGCGTGTCCGCCGCGGACGTCATGATCAAGATCACCGAGACGGCATCCTCAGCGCCGCCCGCGAACACCCTCTTGCGCGTCTATCTCGGCGCGACGGCAAGCTGATGGAACGGCTGTATACGGCTCCGGACGGCTGGTCAGATCGCGAGGTTCAGCGCCCGGGGCCGGCGGTGGTTGTGGCGCAGCGTGATCCAGGGGGACAGCCTACCGACACCCGAGCCCCTGACGCCGCCTATCAGACGCAGAACTACCAGACCCCGGCCGGCTACCAGCAGCCCGCCTACGTCGCCGTCCTGCCGCAGCACCTTCGGGCCGCCGCTGACCTGGTGCGCACCACGAACCCGGCCGACCTGCCGTCTTTTCCGACCGCGGTTGTCGCCCTGGACCGGGTAGCCTCGATGATCCCGTGGTGGCTCGTCCTAGCGCTCGGCGCCGCAGGCGGTTATTGGCTCAGCACGAAGCGGCACAGAGGGGCGGCGACATGAGGATTCCACTATGAGCCACGCTCAGACTTGGCGACGTTGGAACATCGTTTTCTTCCATCGCGGCCACAACGCGGGCGAGTCTCACCGGCCGGAGCGCACGTTCGGCCCGTTCGAGACGGTCGAAGAAGCCAACACCGAGCTGCAGTTTTTGGCGACGCACGGGCGGATCCCCGCCACCTACGCCACCCGGGTTGAAGCGGCGCCGATTGAATACCTCGGACACCGGATCCTCCCGCTTCACGCCGGAAACTTCGCCGTTCTTCCTTATGGGGTCCAGCTATCGACGCTCTCGGAAGCGCGCGCCTGGATCCAGCACCACGTTCAGACGACCCGGTCATAAGCCGGCCCAACCCTTGCCGACCGCGCGTGTTCGGGGTACGGCGTCGACAGGAGAGATACCCCCATGGCAGCACAGCACGACTTTGACCTGATCGTAGAGGGCGTGGAGGCCCAGAAAACTCCAGGCTCGGCCTTGAACAAGACCGTCGCGGCGTTGTCGCTTTGCGGCTACCGCAAGGCCCCGTCGATGTCGTCGGTTTATCACCAGGAGTACGGGAAGCTGTTCATCTACGAATTCAAGGCCACGCCGTTCGGGGACCTGGTTCTGACGGTGGGCGGCTCGATCGAACCATCGCTCGAAAAGGTCGCCGACCTCCCGATCGCTTCTGGCGTCCCTGGCCGCTTCGCTGTCGCAGCCACCGAGCACCCGCTGTCGGCTTCATCCCAGGCCGCCATCGCACGCGGCCAGAAGCACGCCGACCGCTGGGCCAGCCGCTTCGAGTCGCCCCCGGCGGTCCGCGGTGCGCGTCCGGCGAAGGTCTCTCACGCGCCTGTCCACGTCGTGCATGAGGCCCCGGCGCCCGAGGTGTTCGCGGAAGTCGTCGAGGCCACCGCGCCCGGCTACCCCGCGGTGAAGTACGGTCGCGGTCGCCCGCAGTCGTTCGGCCCGCATCTCCCCAAGGGCTACGAGCCCAGCTACGGCGAGACCGCGGCCGAAGAAGTCTTCGAACAGTACGGGCCGTCCTGGCAAGGTGAGAGCGACCCCGTCATGCAGGCATACGAGGCGCCGCGCGCGGCAGCTAAGGCCCGCGCTCCGCGTCCGGTGAAGGCGGCTCCGGCTCCCGCTGCGGCCGGCGGTGGCGACGACACGGCATTCCTGGCGGCTATGCAGTCGCTTATCCAGAACATGTGAGGTGAGCGATGTCTGACTTCTGGAACATGCCTAACCCTCTCTCCCCTGAAAGCGACTACTGGCCCGACCTGCAGCGCAGCGTCGCCGCGTTGGGCAATCCTGCGTGGGATGACAAGCTCGCGCGCTACAAAGGCCCCATCATCGGTATGCTGCAGGCGAAGGCCGACGCCGACCACCGCCTCGTCCTGACTGCCATCGCGGCCGAGCTGGCGCAGAAGGGGATCGACGTCGGTCCTGCGCCCTGGTGACGGTGGGTCGGTAGGCGGATCGCGCGGCGAGGGACGGCTAACGGCGGTTCTTCGCCTTTTTCATTTGTGAGGTTTGTGCATGGCCCTAAAATTCCCGGTCGAAGCGTACGCGCAATTTGTGAACGGCGTTCTGGACACGCTGCCGGGGCATTTGTCGGCGCGCGCTAAGGCTAGCGGGAAATATAGCCGGATCCCGAAGTCTATCGCGCACTACATGGCCGGTCCGCTGGCGCTGGAGTCGATCGGGCGTGCGTTGGCGAATATGGAAAGTCACGGCCAGCCGCGCCACCAGGTCATCGGCGAGCTGGAGAGGGCGGAAAGTCGCGATATCGAAGAGTATACCGACATTCTGACCATCGAGGCCCGTGACGAAAAGAATCCATTGATAGTGTCGTCAGTATACTATATGCTTATGGCTAAACGGCCAGAAGTTATTAAGCATTTCAAGCAGTCGAAAACGGCGGTTACCTGGTGGACGCCGGCACCGCCTGATTTCGACGGATTCAGTACGTACAGAACAGGTAACACAGCAGAAATTGCATACTCTGTCTTTACTCCTGCGGTGACATACTACGAAGTGAAAATCGAGCCTAACGACGTGGAATGGCAGCGTCGGCGTTATGCGTCTGGCAACTACGGGTCCGTGGATGCCGCCGAAAAAGAAAAGATGGATGAAGCACACGCAAGGTCGATACTTGAACAGGCGCAGGATGATATACTGAACGCGGAATGGCCTGGATTCATTGCGCGCCTGAAAGACTTCGGCATTATCTACAATTCGACTGCAGGCTATGACCGCAGTAAATGGGCTATCAGCGGCGCGGGTCAGAGTATTATTGACGCACACGAATATGTAAATGATGTTTACGCTAAGTGGCACGCTGCTGCACCGGTCGGATACCCCTTAAAGCTACGCGACGCGGCCGACCTGCGCAATATGCTGGAAAGCAGGGTGGACAACGCGCGCCATGATGTTGTAGCGATGAATAAGCAAGCCGATATTGACGAACACAACCGTAAGATTTTTCAACAAGCGTATAGTATCGCAGAGGACTGGATGCGCGCCAACGATATCGACTCCGTGACTCCTTACTTCAGCGCGCGCGTTGTCGGGTCCATTCTGTACGGTCGCCCACCTACACGCGGTCCATATTATGCGTGCTTGCGTTCGCCGGCGGTTGTCCAGAAGGGCGATTTGATTTATCCGGCAATCGGCGAGTTGCCTATTTTTGACGAGTATCCGAAGGCTACATATTTTGCGGACGCTACCGACTCGATTCTGAATAGCGCAGGCACTACCGACGCAGCGGCATTAGATTGGATGCGCAAAAACATGAAGATATTTGCTAACGGTATTACGTCGGAGATTACCGTGCTGCCAACGGCTAACGCGTATATCGCCAAGATCGAGGGCAAAACCGAAAGCGACGGATTCCGGGCGATGACCGGCGCCACAGCGCATACGGCGTTAAGCGGTGCGGCGAAAGCGTCGGCTACTCGCGCGATGGCGGCTAAAAAGCGTGTGACGTTCTCGTTTGCTCCGCCATATGACATTAAGATGCGGCATTACCCCGAATCGCTTTCGGAACGCATCTGCAGAACACACAGGGTCCACGATTGGAAGGGCCACGCCGCGAAATGGAAACTAGCACAATGAACCCGCTACTGCCGCCCGCCCTATCCCGCCGCTACGCCTACCACGCGGGTGCATACGAAGCCCACGCCCGCCGGGTAGAACAGGCTATCCTTCGTGCGTCCGCCGCCGATGATCCGTCCGATCGTGCCCGGTCTGCAGTCTCCCGGCTCCCTGACCTGCCGTCGAGCGCGCTGGTGAACAAAGCCCTGGCGCCGTTCGGGCTGAGCTTCGTTATTGTAGACAGCGGCTACACGGCGACGTCTGGGCGATCTCGTTTGGCGTCCGTGGCTTTGGTCGATTCAGCTACGCGCCAAGTCGCAGCTCGTGGAACCGGATCGGACACCTTCGACGCCTACCAGAATCTTCGCGCGGGGCTTGGGTGGGTGCGGCCGAAGTATACCACGGGGCCGGCGGTCATTGTGGGCACTGAGCTGGAGGATTAGTCATGGCAATGGGCGTATGGGACAAAGATCCTTCTGAATGGACAGCGTATGATCTGCATATGTACGCAGGCGACGCTAATATCCCTGCTGCACTATATAAGCGGCTGCAAGCGTCTGGAGTCTACACGCGCGCATACAAGCCTGTGATCTTAGCCGCGTTCAAGAATCGCCCATCGCTGATTGACTCGGTAAAAACAGATGAAGAACACGCCGAGCTAGAACAATGGGCTTTGCGTGACGCGTATAATCATCTAGTAAACTACGGCTACAGTATGCTAGGTGGCGGTTCGCAGTCTGCTATCAATCTGCATATGGCAGAGTCACGGCTAGGCTGGCTGAACATGGGATGGCGCACGAATCTATACTATCAGTCGCCATTCGCTAACAGTATGTGGTCGTGGCAGGGTAAAGAGTTTAGACTACATAACCGCAGCGACGTTCGGCAAGCGGCGGCCGAGTCGATTGTGAATGCGGTTGCGCGGATTAACAGTAAGGATGACCTGCGCGTTCCTGGTACGTCTGCTTATTTGACTGTGCCGGATGCCATTCGCGACGTAGCGCAGCACGGATCGGATGCGCGGCCGGTGGTGAAGACGCGCGATGTGCTGGCCGACTTCGACAGTTTTGACGATGACGAACCAGTAGCCATCTCGCCGCCAACGAAAGCCGACCTATTTCGCGAGTCGGCTATCGGCTATATCTTCGACGCAGCCGGTAGAACGTGGAAGGTTATTAACAATCCGCAAACGCACTATGGGCACCGTATCATTCAAGCATACCCGCCGAAATTGGAACGCAGCAGCCGCGGTATGCTGCAAGAAGAAAACGCACTGTACGCAGCGTTGGACGGCGACACTCTGGTCGTTAGTGCGCTGGCTAAACGTGGAGCGTTTGCGCCGGTTGGTAAGCCGCTGTGGCGCGAATATATGGGCAAGGCCGGTGACCAGTCGATTACGCCAATTGCGCAGCCAATTAGCCATTTATCGCTAGCCGAGCGCATCGTCGCACTTCTTCCATATGACTATACAGGCATTACCGTAGGTGTTCAGACTGGCGAGGTTGGTAGTATGGGTATGGATTTGTACGATAACGTTCGCGGTCGCGTGCCGCGCGCACCAACAGTTGCCATGCTGGACGAACTTATGGCGTCAGCTAACAGAAAGCATCCTGGACGCCTTGTTAAAATGTACGCAACGGCGCCTAACGGTGTGCTAGACGCTCTTTGTATATGGACAGCAAAGGGCGGGTTTAAGGTGCCTGATTACGGATGGGAAGCGTCAAATCTGCGACTTGGCGGAACGCGTAAAGACGTAGCGGCGTGGATTGCTGGGCGCGGGCCTAATCCGGCACACGCACCGGCTAAAGCTGTAGGATGGATTTCGTGACGCAATTCGACACCGATAAGCAAGGTGAAGCCGCCTGGGTCGTTATCGAAACCCTGAAGCGTCTCCCCGCTAAACTAGCTGCACGCGTTCAATCTGATATGAAGCGCATCGCAAAGCCTTACATGGGCCAGGTGCTAGCCATGATGGAGCTAAACGACTTCATCATCGCGAACCAGAAAGCAGAGCGCGAAGAAGAGGAGATGCGCAAACGTCGGCCGGCGATGGTTGTCGGTACCGTGCTCGACGATGAGGACGACGAGGACTACCTGCCGCCTGAAGACGAATCCGGGGCTGCGCCTGTCTCGTTCTTCGCGGCGTCGGGCACGCTGCCGGTCATCATTGAACCGCTGGCGGCCGGGCAGTCCATTGAGGAGCGCACGTTCTGGTTGCCGAAAGAAAAGCTACCGGAAGCCGAACAGGCGGCGAAGAAGCTCGGGCTACGTCTGGAGATTCTGGACAACAGCATCGAGGATCTTACTAGCTGGATGATATGGGAGATCCGCCGCAATGTGTCCGGCAGAGACGGCGAATTCTGGTCGAAGGAAGACAGGGAAGCGGTAAAGAAAGCTGCGGCGAACATGGCTACCAAGCTGGCGCAGATCCGCATCCATTATCCAGAAGCCGAATATTCCATCATCGCCACCGCCGAAATGCTGAGCCCGGATAAGACGCCGACAGGGCTACCGATGGCGAAGCTGACACAATCTCAATCTTACTGGAGCGATGAGCGGATCCGCTCGCTCGACTTCCAGCGCTGCGATGAATGCGGCGTAAGGTCTCACCGGAAGTATGTCTACGTCGTAGCGAAGAAGCACGCCGATCAATATGTCCAGCTCGGCGGGTCGTGTGCAGCACAGCTAGACCTAAGCCAAAAATTGAAGGCGATGATTAAAGCCGTTGACAGTTTCTCGGCTTTGGCTCGGCAATTCCTGGTGGACGCCGGGTATATGGAGCCGGCCGGCAGCAATGGTGGCATGAGGCTGCGCCAGCCGCTAAATATCAGTGTGTACGCGAAACTTACTGACTTCCTGTGCGGCCGGCTTGGGTTCGTGTCTGGCAAACAGGCGGATATGGCCGAACAACGGGGCGACACTAGTGTGCGATCCACGTCCGAACGCGTGTTCAACCTGGTGCTCGCATCGAAGTCACGCGGCGAAGACGGGCCAACCGGGCGCCTGTTTGCTCAGATCCTCCAAGCGTACAACAGCCCGGCCGGTCAGGCGTATATCGAAGACTTGATCAGGAAAGCACAAGCGAAGGCGGACAGCCTGGACCCTGAGCGCGCGGTGTCGGACTTCCGGCATTCGGCGCAGATGGCTATCTACGGCGGATTCGGCGCGGGTATCCTCGTCTGGCTTATTGCGCAGGTGCGCGGCGGCGGACAGGAAACCATTCAGGAAGTGTTCAGCAAAGCGCAGCCGTGGGGCACCGTCACGCCGATGCGCAGCTATGAAGACGATTTCGGGATCGGGTACAGCGATCTTGTTCCGATTGCGGCGCGTGGCGGATGGGCGAGCGTGCCGGATATGATTCACACGATGCTCGACGTTGTGAACGATAGCGGCGAAGTTACAAGCACCGCAGCGGCCGACGCAGAGATCGCACGGATCGGCAAACTGGATAAACGCGGTGTGCCGTTGAACCGTTCGCCGTTGCTTGATAAGGCGCTGCATCGGTCGATTCAAGGTCTGTGGTGGGTCGCCAACAGGTTCGAAAAGATCGATCCGACATACGGCGGCATGAGCTACAGCGCGAATCTGGTGCGGCTGGACGATTACGCGATTATCTACGTTACGGGTAAGGGACTTGCCGACGTTAAGCAGAACCAAGTCGTGCGCATTCTCGGTGCGTCGCGTAAGGGAATCACAAAGGGATATTTCAGCAACTATCTGAAATGCCGGATCCCTGACTCGATGAAGGTCGACCGCGCCACCTTGGAAATCGTGGACGGGGTTGTGCCGTTCTCCAGCGAGCCGCCGTTCATCCCCAAGCTGGCGGATCCGGCGCTGGCGGCGCGCGTGGCTGTGCTGACGATGGCTCCGTAGACTGTCGGGCGGACTGATCGGATTCGTGACTTCACCGCCGCTACCCGCTCCCCCTAGCCACCGTCCGCCCGTCGAGATAGACCACGGCGGAGAGGCTGTCTCATGTTCGATCGCCCGTACCCGTACCGCCAGAACCCCGCAGTAGTCTCCACCGACGCTCCGGCGATCGTTGAGCTGGCGGTCGCCGACCTGCCCGACAACCTGCAGCGGCGCGTGGGGTCGGGTGCGGTCTACGTTCGGCATCTTGCGGCGTGGCTGAAGGGGCGGGCGCAGTCTGCGTTTGCGGCGCGTGGGTTGTCGGTGGCGCCTCCAGTCGCGATCACAGGGCCAGGGTCGGAAGCGTTCGCAGAAGGCACGTATGACCTCATGCCGGCAATCGCGCGGTTGTCGACGGTTCGGGCGCCCGCAGCACAGAAGCCGGCCGCCGATATCGTGCAGCCCGGTGATGTTCGCCCTGGTGACCTTCTGATTCTGCACGGCTACGATTATCCCGGCGTGACGCTGCAGGTCACCGAGGTTCTTAGTCAGCGCGGTAGCGACTTGTACGCGGCGGTTAAGGAAATCGAGGAGAAGGGCGAGCGGGCTATTCCTGCGAAATGGTATCATGAAATTTACAATGAAGGTAACCAGGTCGGCTATCGTGTCCTAAAGAACCGCAGCCGCATTCCTGATATGATTCAGGCCCGCCGCGCTCAACTATCCGACGAACGCCGCAAAGCCGAACGCAAGGCCGAAGAAGACCGCCGTGCATCTACTGGCGCTCCGTGGCTCGCCGACTTGATTCAGACGGTGGTCGGTTCCAAGTACGGTAATTCCAGCGACGTCGCTGAAGCTAGAGCCATTATGCGCTATCTGAAGTCATATGGCATCAATGCGTCAATCACCGTTCGCCGCTACAGTATGGCTAGCGGTATGGACTTCAACCCGAAGAAAGGCGTTCACTGGACGCAGGAAGACGCGCGCATCATCGGCGAGCTGCTTATCGGGCAAGTGCGCGAAGGTTTGAACCGCGAAGGCACACAGACAGTTTTGTATGTGGATAACGACTTCAATCCTCGTGCGCGTGAAGACCGTAGCGACCCGATGTCGGACTATCACGCGCCTGGTGGTGTGCGGATCCCGATTCAGTATGCTCCGCAAGTCACGGCGTTGCTTGCGGAAGAACTGAAGAAGGCCGGTAAGACAATCTCCGAAGCCGGCGAACAGGCGATCCGCGAGTACGAAGCCGCGCAGCGTGCAGAAGAAGTCGCGCGGAAACGGCAGCGTGCGCCGATCACGACCACGGTTGCCGGTGTCTATGAATCTCCGCGGCGTTCTGAACCGGAACCTGCCCCCTTCACCTCCGCCAACCGCTACTCCGTCCGCTACGTCAAGGAAGCCGGCGATTGGGTCAACCTCGGCATCGTGGAGATCGCGACCGGCAAGCCCCTGCGCTACGGCTGGAACACGACACAGCAGCGGTGGAACTACCAGGGTGCGCCGCCGGCTGAAGTGTTGTCGGAAGCGGTCGCCGCCGGGTTGCCTGCGGAAGCGGCCGAGACTGCAGGACCGGCGCCGAGAGAGGAGCGGGCGGACCGGCCTGCAGATCGCCCTGTCGCCGCGCCACGTTCCGCCTACGCTGCCCCTGCGCCGGCCGCGCCTCCGAGCTACGGCGCCAAGCTCCGCACGCTCGCCGACGCCATGCAGGACACGATCGACGACAAGCTACGCGGCGGAGCAACGTCAAACCAGAACTGGACCCCACGGCGTGCCGGCATTATGGAATCCATGCGCAGCGAAGGTATGCGAATGCTGAAGGTTCAGACGGCATTGCGTGGAATCGCCGATCTGCAGGACAGCGGAGAGGCTGCGGCATACGACCTTGACCAGATCAAGACCAAAGCCGACATCGAGCGCATGATCACAGCAATCAGGCAAAACGAATATCGTGAGCAGTACGGAGACAAGCCGCATCCGTTGGATAAGGCACAGCGCAAGGTGGCTGAGATCCTGTCCGGAGTCAAACCGGCCGCCGCTGCCCCGGATAACTCGTGGCGAAAGCATATCGGCCAGATCCCGGGATTCGTGCCGACACCGCCCGATCTCGCTGCACGTATGGCCGCAATCGCTTACGACATGATCGACATTCACGCGCCGCGGATCCTTGAACCCGAAGCAGGCAACGGGCATTTGGTCGACGCTGCGCTGTTGCAATGGCCGAACGGGATTGTGACCGCTATCGAGGTGAATCACACACTCGCCGATACGCTGCGGAATAAGTACGCCGGCAACAAACGGGTAACCGTCCAGCAGGGTGACATTCAGAATTTCAACCTAGCAGATCAGTATGATATCGTCCTTATGAATCCACCATTCGAAAACGGCGCCGACACCGATCACGTCCGCCATGCGTTCAAGGCGCTGGAAAATGGCGGTGTCCTGGTAGCGATTATGTCAGAGGGGCCATTCTTCCGCAGCGATAAGAAGGCGACAGCGTTTCGGACGTGGCTAGCTAACTTCGGGGCCTACGCATCATCCGAAAAACTACCAGACGCGTTCAAGGGTTACGGCGTTGGGGTTGCGGCTCGACTTGTGACCATTCAGCGGGAAGACGATATGATGACGGAAGACGATTCCGATCCCGACTCTGACGAGCTAGGCGAGCAGGCGTATGTTCGGATCGCAAACGGCAAGGTCACCGCGGCCGGCCGAGCAAGCGACTTTGCGTTCGTCCGCGCCGGTCAACAGGCGGGCGACCTGTTCATGGTGGCTATGCCGTCCGGTGTTATTTCGGGTAGCGTAGACGCCAGCGAATACAAGATCCCCACGCCAGGCGCTAAGGTGGTCTGGTCTCTGCCTGATGTTGAGGGTACTGCATACTGGACCGAACGCGGGCGCAAATTTACGGCGCATATCGTTGAGGTGGAGTGATGGCACTCCTACGCCAAATCAAAGCCAGCCCGTTTCTATCCGCCATTGACGGCCTGCCGGACAGTCTGAAGGCGCGTTTAGGCTATAGTCGCAAGCATACGCGGGTAGACCATTACTACGGTCACCTGCAAGCGTATTTCTTGCACGATATGGCATTCACAAAGGCTTACCGGGCTAAACTCGCTGAGATGCACCGGACAAAGAGTTACCCGCCGCCTACGCCGCTTGCGCCAGGGTACGTCAGAACCGCAAACAGTATGTCGCTAACCGGCTACGTCGACAAACTGCCGATCGCCGAAAATGGTGTGTGGGCAGTCGTGAAGGGCGGCGCCGGATTCGACATCATCCATAAGCCTGGCGGACTGGCGATCCTACTCGGTGAGCGCCGAGACCGCGCCAT
>ERZ650308.593-NODE-593-length-19669-cov-9.065769_pt1 | contig 19669 bp, 16 predicted proteins | sample MGYA00376244_ERZ650308 | MGnify/ENA primary metagenome ERZ650308 (study PRJEB26733, sample SAMN07839295) | wastewater metagenome | biome: small river; feature: stream; material: water | place: USA: North Carolina | collected 2016-04-26 ... | reverse complement strand
TAATAATTCAATATTTATTATAATAGAGTATTTTAAAAGCTAAACATACTGAAAATATTCCAATATAGAAAAAGATCTATTTGCGATTGGAACTCCTGATTGCCTGTTTTAGTTCAGTTAATTTTTTAGGATGGGGTGATTTAAGAAGGGTGTACAATTCCATCAAGGAATCTACAATTGAATGGAATTTAGTAATTGGGCACTCCTCTCCAGTGGAAGAATCATAACTTCTCCATAATTTTTCAAGCTCTTCAAGAAGTGGGGTAGGGTTTATTGTCTTAGGGTCGATTGTTTCTTCCACAATCCTTCTCATAAAGTCCACTATCGCCTGATCTAAATTATCTTCTCGATTTTTTAATTCAGGGGGGAAAGGCTCTTCCACTGATAGTTCTTCCCTAGTTCCCTCGTTGGGATGGCTAGCGGAGCTTGTAGAGAGCCCTTCTACTATTTGAGATAACTCCTCTGGCAGAGCTATCCCAAGAAGGGAGTACGATTCAATTAACAAAGTCAAAATTGATTCAAGTTTAGAGATAGGGCATTTCTCGTCGCTTGCGCTAAAAGGGCCCCGGCTGTTCCATAATTCTATAAACTCCCTAAGGAAATGTGTGGGGTCTCTTCTCTGTGAGGTAGCAGTTTTTTCTGTAAGAGTCGCTATAAAGCTTACGATAGAGGATTCTAGATGATCTTCTTCAGGTTCAAATTCTGCCGGAGAATTTCCTACTGTTACCACTTCTTGTTTAGAGATCTCACGAAGAGGAGAGTCTGATATTCTAGACATCTCTTCAAATATTTGAGATAATTTTTTCGGAAAGGGTGATTCAAGAAGGGTGTATAATTCAATCAACAAAGTTAAAATTGATTTAAATTTAGTGATAGAGCAAGTGCTGCCACCTGCACCTGCACCTGCACCTGCACCTGCACCTGCACCTGCACCTGCGCTGGAGAGGTTTCGGCTGTTCCATAATTCTTCGAGCTCTTGAAGAAGAGGTGTGAGGTCCAGTCTATCGGGGTTAAAAGATCCCCTACGAATCATCAATATAAATTGCGATATAGAATAGTCTAGGATATCTTCTCGTGATTTTGATGCAAGTGCGGGATGCTCTTCTGCGAAAACTAAAGTTCTTGCGAAGGGTTCTCTCGAAGGCACTGTTGGTTGGGTCTCAGAACTCAGAGGTGTCTCTTCCAAAGTTCTCAGTCGATTTATCATAAAAAGGCTTTCTAGTGAGTTTAAAGCTATTTCGAAATGCTCTAGATTTGCTTTCCCCTTTTCTACAAGGGCCCATTCGCGCTCAAGTTTTAGGAGAAGATTATCTAAAACTTCTAAGGTGGGCCTAGAGGAGTCTTTAGAAATAATCTCAAATATAAGCTCTTGAGCCGTTTTTTCGATTGTAGGAGCTCGAGAAACTTCTAGCACTGGAAGGCTGGAAACATCGTCGTAATTTTTAGAACGGTGCGTTGTGAAATGAGCTTCATTCATAATTAATAAGACTTTGGTTAAGTTCGGGAAATTGTATGAAAAGAGTGTCATTATTATCAAGAAATATACCTCTTCCAAATGAATCTTACTCGAATTTCTCTACATGCGATTCAGATTTAAATTAGACTTTAGTGGATGCCGAGGGCGCCCGCTTTCTTCCATTTGTATAGCCGTTGAATACGATTCAGATTCGGACTATAGGGAGGAAGAAAATGCAATCTTTAAAATAAGAGAAATTGTATATTCTTATAGTTTAATTTTAAAATAGGGAGAGGAGAAGATGGCAATGCCTGTTGCAAAAATATTAGAAGAGTCTTATGCAAATGCACTTAATCTTGCTGAGCTTATGTACAGGGTTAGAGGGGAGAAAAATGATTTTTCTGGGAAATATAACCTTCCATTAAAAGATCTTTCAAGGTTTTTTGCTAAAACGGTGTGGGAGTCTGTAGGTGGTCCTGGGGGACATATTATCGTGAAACATCGATTAACTGGTGTTGTGATCAATTTCAGTAATCATAAAGATCCTGTCGATCCCGGTGCAGTGCTCGACATTGCTGAGAGAGTGCAACATCATTTAAATATTTTGGGGAATGAAATTTTTCAGTTTAAGACAAGAAATTGGAAAGAAAAGCCAGATTTTAAAGCTGTTGCTAAAAGAATTGAGTAGCTGTTTTAGTGCCGAAATAGAGGCGATTAGCTTTCATCGTCTGTGTCATCTTCTACAAGGGCTCCGTATATCATAATCACAGGGCCCATAGAATGATTCATGCTTGTTAACATGACTCCGACACAAAATATTGGAAGGTGAAGGTCTCTTTTTTGGAGAGAAAAAATTCTATTCTTTCGATCAAGAGAATTTGGGTTGCTTTGATAAAAGGGGAGCGATGGTGCAGGTAACATTCGACCCCCTTGCAAGAGTGCAGTTGGAAAAGTTTTATGTGCAAAGTTTCTTGACAGATTAGCAATTGGTAGCATCGACTTTCTCCCTCTTTTGAAAATTGAAAGGACCATTCTCATTCCAGTGGAAAGGCCCCGATTTTTCTGCGAAAAAGAGGGTGTTGAAACTGGATTTGAATGAGATTGTATTAAGATGTCCAAAAGATGTCTACCGATTTCTAGGATTATTGAAATTTAGACCTCTTCCAGATGAATGTTACCCAGATTTTTCGCAGCAAAATCGGTTTAGTTCAATTTGGCGAAGCCGTCCGCTAGATAAAACAGACTCGCGGTGTAACTCACATCTTGATTGTTTTGCTCTGCAGCTAAGAGCGAATAATTAGCTAACCGATTTCAATTATTTTGTTTATGGCTTCATAATTGATTTTAAATGCAAATTAATATATTTTTCACTGAAAATGAGGTGGTTGTGGATAAATTGATGGAAGGTTTTGTTGCGGCTCATTATAGAGAGGTCTATGTTGCGGAAAAACCGCGGATATTTATTTTAGAAGAGAGCGACGCGATTTCATTGAAGGTAAATGATTTATTCATTTCCAAGTTTGCTTTACCCGATAGCTGTTTGCTTGTAATGAAGGAGCGTTCGTTAAAAGAGCTTAAAGAGGTACCCGCCTATTATGGATTTGAGAGATCCAATATTTCCAGGATTGTAGGATGCGATATTAAATATAGTAAAAAATGGGCGACAATCCCCGTTTTGGTCTCTACTCTAGCTGAAAAAATAAATGCCGATTTTTCGCGCAATGAATGCAACTGGGAGAGGGAGCTTATTAAACGATGGGATAGGAAGAATTGTGCCAGCTTACTCAATAGACCTTTAAAACGAATTCAACGAATGGCTTTTATATTGAAGGAGTTTGATAATGAAGTTGTCTATCCATTGCAAGAGCGTATTAGAGATGCCAAATTAGAGAGGAGATCAGAAAAAAAAACCAGTCCTCGTTGGAGAACTCTTAGCGAAACGATTAGAGATGTAAAAGCTAGATTAGATCGGAGTATGGAGCAGCGAAGGGCCCTTATTCTAGAAAGCAGCTTTGCTATTGAACAGAGGTATACTCGTAGACGAGTAAGAGCTGTTGTTGATACAATTATGCGGGTAAACACTCAAGAAAGGTGTTTTCTTCCTATTTCTAGAGAGTTATTTAACCATCTTCTTCCAATTTTAACTAAGATGCCAGAATTAGCCATCTTTGCTCAGAGGAAAGAAAAGGAATTGTTACAATTTTCTTCGATTCCCCAGGCGGTTAGGGACCACTATGAAATAGTTGCCATCTCTGGTGAGCTTAAAGAGTGTGATACATTTCTTCTAGCCGAATTTCATCATCAAGCCTCTTGTGAAGCTGTAAATCAGATGTTTGTCTCTTCATTTGCAACTAAAGGTAGCTATCTTTTAGTCGAAGGACGCAAAGCTTTTGAAGAGGAGACTTTAGCTTTGCGTAATCACAATATTCGACAGATGATAAAAAGTACTATTTTGCCTGAAGAGGTCTTGGGGTGGGATTTAGAAAATTTCTTTAGGAATGTGATCGCTCCCCGTGCTGTTTGTGAAATTGCGGAGCAATTGCATGAAGAGCAGGTAGAAAGAATTCAAAATCAATATATTTTTGATGATTATAGCCCATTTCTTAAGGAGTGGGATTTTAATTGGGAACATGAAATGATTTTACGGTTTGAGCCATATTTAGATATTTATGATAAGGGGGATAGAGTTGAGCTTATCCGTCAAATTGTTTTGAAAGCAAATCAGATCAAGCAGTTTACAATTAATAAGATAAATCCGCTTATCCTAAATATTTTTTGCAATGCTCATTTGGACAATCAAGCCTTAGAAAATAAAAAAACATTCAAAAAACTGTTTCGTAGGCTTGATAAAAGAGTAGATCTTATGAATCAACGCCCTTGCCATACACTATTTTTCCCAGCTAGAACACACGCGATGGTAGAGGCAATAGAGGGGATTCGATCTCAATTAGAGGGCAGTCGTAAATGTTTTTTAGTTGCAGGTGCAGCCCATTTAGAGGAGGGGATAGGTAGAGATAGGATGTCTCCCTTAGAAATAGCGCGTGAGAGTCTTAAACCTCTCTATGATTACATCAGATCGCATCCAGGAATCGCAATACTTAAACCCAAAGTGCTACGTAGAGAGTTTGTTAAGCGGGATTACATATGGACCTATTCTTTGGGTGAAGAGCCGATTGTTCCTTGGGTAGGGTAATTTTATTAAGGAGACCAATAGAGGGGGTTGTTAAGATTTTCATCCATCTCTTCTAAAAGTTCAGTCTCATCTCTTCCAGTGGTAACTTCCGCCACAGCGTATTGATATGTCGCATCAGGTTGAGCTGTATAGTCTACCTTTACTAACGAAGAAGGGGATCCATCGAGATTCTTCATGATCCTATAAAATAGAAAATTCTTTCCCTCTCCCGAAAAGAGGCCTCTATTCCTCAGTACAAAAATTAGGTTTTTAAAATTTTTTTCAAATCCCATAGTTGGATGAAAACCAAAAAATATTGGTTGGGTAACTTTGAATTTGGCGTTATATATTCTTATATGTCCTTTAATTCGTTCAAGTGGTGCTGTTGTGGGAGGAACCGCTGTAGCTTCCGCTGGGGCTCCTATTGAAGCTGAGCCTGCCCCTGCTGGATAGAATCCTGGCGCCGTTGTTGGATATGTGGAGGTGATAGGGGGAGCTACTTCGCGTTGGAGAGGTAGCGCGCCATACCGCAAATCTGGGGCTTTAGGAAAAAAACCTTCTTCCAAAGATAAGCCCGCGGCCAAAAAGGGGAGGTCTAGTTCTTCTGCAAGGGCGGCGGCGGTTTTTTTATGGTAGTCAACTACAGTTTTATCCAGTTTTGGGCAAAGCTCATCTAAAAGATCAACGACTTTTAATGCTGAAATCTGAGCAGGCATGAGAGCTGATTTACAATCTGCTGTTGCTAAAACAAGAGAGTGGAGTACGGTTTGGCCATAATCATTTTGCTCATTGCAATACTCTTTGAATAAAGTCGCATATTCTAAAAAATTTTTCACAGCAACTTTGTTTAGAGAACGCACTACAACCATGAATAGGTTATCTCCCTCAGAGTTAATTAGATATGGGTGCTTAGCATCAGCTGGATCTAGTTTTCCTTTCGCTAAAACGGTATTTGTGTAAATGTCTGCCAAAAGAATAGTTACCACTTCTCTTGTTTTTAAATCGATCACTTTACGCTTGGGTTGAGGTCTTGCTTGGGAGCCCCAGCCAAATTTTTTAGAAGGGTCTCTAGAGGGAGTGATTGTTTCGAAACCAGGAGCTTTGCTTAAAATTAGATCCAAGTTACTAAGTGCAATGGGTCTTCTTGAGCTTCTATGGGATTCGGCGATCTCAGAAATTTTCTCGTAATGCACTTCGTCAGTTAGGTTATAACATGTTCTTAATAAATAGGTTGCAGGAATAGTCCTGTTGGAGTTTATTGCGTGATCTAGAGCTGTATACCCATTAAAATCTTTCAAAAGGGGATTGGCTCCTGCATCAATTAACGCCTTTACAAAATAGTCGCTTTCATGTGTCGCTGCTAGCATTAGAGCGGTTGTCCCTCTTTGTGGGTGTTTTCTGTCAACGCTTCTGCCAACACCTTGTTTAATACACCAGTTAAATGAATTTCTCAAATTTAGAATAATAGAAGACATTAATCCTGTATTTCCAACGCCATTTATATAGTGAATGTCTCCGTTATAGGAATTTAAGGCGTCTAAATCATTGCTACGGATTAGTTCAAAAAAAGCATCGACTAGAGGGTCTCGGGATTCTTTTACTTTTGCAGGCCCTGCAGATCCAGCTCCTGCAGAACTTCCAGAAGCACTGCCGGCGCCTGCAAATCCAGTCGGAGTAGATCGAAAGCTTACCCCTTCATTAGGGGGCGCAAATTTATCAAGCATTACTGCTAAATCGTTCGGTAGAATGTGGTTTTTAAGGACGCTTCCTACCGGTGGTGAAAAAAAATCTGCGACATTTGGGTGGGACATTAGAATAAATTGGTGAAGAAGGCAGTGAAAAATTGCGGGGATTGAAGCTGCTTGGCTAGAGTTAGAGGCGCATATCAAGTCAAAACAGGTGAGCTGAAGGGGTTGTCCAGGAACTCTTCTAATTCTTGAATTGGGAAACTCTGGGTCTGAATAGGTTTGAGGAACTACTTCACTTCCTTCGACAATTTCTCCAGGTACAGCTCGTGTAAGGCTAGGAGCTCTCCTTTTAGAAGTTAGAGGCTCTGCATCTTTCAGGTGAGCTATGGAAAAAGGATCTCCTCCCATACCTTTAGCGAGGGGCATGCCCGCCACTTTTGCTGTTCCTACGCCGCGACCGGTATGTTCAAAAGTTGGATGAACAATTTCCACCGGAATCGTTAAACAAAAAAGACAAGAGTCAAAATGAGAGGATTTAGCTGGCTTTTTCGCATCGTCTCTTTCGGATCTATCAGATGTCGTCTCCATTTCAGACTCGTAAGTTGTGTCATCTTCTTTTGGCTTAATTCCGGAGTGAGAAAAATTGCCATCGGCGTTTTGTATGTATATTTTTTTAGATGTATAAGGGGGAATATAAAGAGTAGTAATAGTTCCATTTGCTCGAAATAGAAGGGCTACAATCGCTGTTTGATAGGCCCGAATTTCCATATCGAATTCTGTGATAACACCTGCTTTTGCAGGAATAACAACTCCCACATGCCGAACATCTATCGGATTTGACATTGTTCCGTCTGTTGGGAGAAATAGGCTAGGAATCGAAAAATAGGGGTTTAAGGATTGCTCTTGGACAAAATTGTGGGCATTCTTAATCATTTGGATAACCGGAGAATCTTCACCAGCACAAATTTTAGGATGAAAATCGGAAAAATTATTCACGCCCATTAAAATTGCCTTCCCTGCAAAGCGTGAGGCATTTAATACAGAGATCATCACATCACTGATTCCAGAGCCAAAGCTGCTTCCTTTATACCGACTCCAATCAACCCATTTAACAAGAGACTGTTGAAAAATTCCCAATTTTGTGAATGGATCTTTTCGAATTTCAGCGGGTAACCCTGGTAGGAATTCAGGATTTTTTAGCGCTTCAATAAGTAACTGTTGCGCTTGGAGATAATTTTCTCTGAAAAACGGACTATTTAGAGTTCTTGTGAATTCTTCCATTACGGGATTTATGTCTTCAGGACTAGCAAAGACAATTTCCTCTGTTTTTTGCGCGGTCGGTTCAGAGGCAGCTCCAGCTCCTCCCAGCATAAAATCGATAGGTGTTGTAATTGGAGGAAGCATAACTATATCCCTTTTTATAAATTTCGATAAATTATATTTGCAAAATCTTTATATGTCAAGGGAAGTATTCTGCAAATCGGGTCTATACTCATGACAGCTGAAAGACCCGGATTTTTCGCAGCAAAATCGTTTTAGTTCAATTAGGCGAAGCCGTCCGCTGAAGAAGGCTCTGTTTGAAACCAGGCCTGATGAAGCGGAATTGAGATAAAAAGATTTTGCAAAGAAAAAGAGGGTGTTTCAACTGGAATGAGTATATTATTCTAATTTAATCTGACTTTGAGAATAAGGGGCAAAGTGAGTTATTATGCTCTCTGCATCCCAATCGCCCTCGGGGTTAATTTTTTCTTTCGGAAGAGCTTTTACGATGGAAGAGATCTGAAAACTATCAAGGCCTGTTACGGTTGTCCCGTTATTCAAAATTACCGTTACGCTATGTTGACAAGGGAAAGATTTTAAGCAGCGAGTTCCAATGTTAATGCTTTGAATCTCATTACAATCGATCTCTGAAACCAATCTATGGAATTCCTTTGATTGAGTTGACGCAAATTCTTGGTCAAAAATTGAGGAATCTGCATTTGAAAAGGAAGATTGAATAAGGGAGAAAAAGAGTAGTATCTTATCCAATCGATTATAAAGGTCTCTCATTTCTTTTGCCTAAAACTATTGATAGACTATTCCTATAAACAATTTCCGCTCTTCTCGCGTCATCGGCTCGTCTAACGACAAATTAAGTTCTCTAGGTGAGGTTTCTGAAGATGTTAAAGTGATTTTCCTGCTAGTTAATTCCTTAATGATATAGGTGTGTCCCTCTTTATCAGTTAGGGTGCCGCCTATAGAAATAGTTCTAGTCGTGGGATCTAGGTATTGTCTAAGGAGTTCCATTTCCAAATTACGAGCGCGCAGGTTTCTTGCAATGGGCGTGAGTATTTTGTTGATATCGCTTTGAGGGTTAGTCACTTCTTCAATTCTGTAGGAGGTGCTGGTGGCTCTGTTTGTTAGGGTTGCAAAAGTCTCGTTTAAAAATACAAGTTCATATTGAAAGGGGGGATCAATTTTTCTTTCTAAGATAAGAGTTTTTGAGGGAGGGGTGATAGTGCTTGTAATTTTATATTCATCATCTTCGAAAGATAAAAAATCTCCGAGAAATAGGGAGAACATACTTTCGCTAAAGTGAGGGTCTTTTACCACTCGAAATGAAATTGTGTTTGTTTTAAAGAGGGTTTTTAGAGAGGAGTCCCTCTTCAGACTGGGTTCGATCCAAGCTAACTCTCCAGTATCCTTAATTGTTGCGATTTTTTTTCTATCATAAATCAGAATAAGATTTGATTTGTCGGTAATTTTTCCAACCGTTTGCACCTCTTTGCAAATGCGATTCGCAGCCTTCTGAAATGTCGAATTACTAGATATGGCAAGACTGATCAAAGTTGATTCCCGGCTTAGACCGTCAATACTGATCGATAGCGTCGATATCTGTTTTAGACAATAGGTTAAAATTCTCCCCGCTTTGACAAATTCATTATAGGTAGATGTATCGTATGCATCATTTAACCAAGTGACAATTCCTTGAGAGTTTATATAAACGATTTTTTCACCTGTTACACTGCAAGATATTCTTAGCTCTGTATAGCTAGAGGGGTCTAATCCGTGGGAGCGGCCTTGTTCATAGATATTAATGGCAAATGTGTCAATGCTTACACTTGGATCGACAGAAAATGGAAGGATTTGTTCAGAATCAGATCGAATTAAACATCCCTCTACGTTCCTAGAGCGGGGTTCAAGTGCTGAGATAACTCCACTTGGTCTTTCGAAGGATCTTCCAGCGTAGGCAGAGGATAAATTTCTTAAAGGGGGGAGATCACTGGCTTTTCTAAGTTCAACAACTCTTGTTTCAGAACTGTTAAAAACGAGGGTGTTTTTTATTGCAATCAGCCTTGTGTTCCATTGATGATCTTGAGAAAAAAGTTCTTCGAAGGGCAGGCTCATTAATCTAGGCTGTTCAGGTGTGGCAGATCCCGCCTCCACTAATTTCCTAGAGGAATTAAATTTCAAAGATAAAATATCTTCCGGATTGACCTTAATACGGATGGAAAAATAGAAATCAGGGCCAGCTGAGTAGCTCTTATATTCATACTCTTGATTGTTAGCGAGAATTGTAGGAGATTCTTCAGTAGTGGTTAAAAAAAAGGTGAGGTCTGCAACAAGCTCTTCTAAAAACTTTTCATTAACAATCGCTTTTCCAGTAAGGACTACCGGAGAAGATATTGGTTCAGAGCTCCGGAGATACAGGCCTGTTTGTAGTAGCTCAGCAAAAACAGGGTCTGACAAAAAATCGAGGTCTTCTGGAAATAACTCAGCCCCCAAGCCTGCAGTTGAACCTAATCGACCCATCCCATCCATAATCACCCCTTTTTACATATTCATTAGTAAAGAACTAGAAACTCAATATTTTTATAAGCAAAGGAGGTTCACATAAATTCCAATTATTGTAAAGGAAAGGTGAAGGGTTGGATTTTAATTTTGTCCTCCAGTTTTAAAGGGAGATACTTGAGATCCATAATAAGCTTTTACATAGCCGTTTAAGAAAGAAGGGACTTTTGAGGCAGAAAAAGGGACCCCTTGGCTTTTGCAATTCCAATAGTATTCGTTTTTTCCATAGGTAGTTGCAAGGTTTTTGTTCTGTCCATTGCTTGCCCCTAGAACAGTATTTCCAGAATTAATATTCCAGAATAGATTGCTGCTCGATCCCCCTCTGTAACTGATCCCATCTCCAGCCCCTTTTGCTAATACACAGTTTTTAAAGACATTGTAGGTGGTTTTCTGTAGGGATAGGGGGTGGCTAGTTGGACTTAAAGTTGTGAGATTTTGGATCAAGTTCGCGCTACCTGCATTAATCACGGCGCCGAAATGGCCGTTCCTTATTGCATTAAGGGTGGCATTTGAGACAGTGGTATGGCTACATCCCGATAAAATAAATGCGTTGTCGTAATTAGTCACCGTGATGTTTTGCGCGAAGCTATTACTTGCCTTACTAAAGAAAAAAGCGTTATACCCATCCTCTTTATGGATGTGATAGACACTCCTATTGAAGGTGATGTTGAAGTTTTTGATTCCCACGTTTGATGAAGGTTTATTTACCCCTTGAGCATACATAGGATGTTTCGTCCCTATGTTGATAAATCCGCCACCCCCATGCCAAGCTCCAAAAGAGCCGTAAACCTCTGTATTATTCCCATAAAGATCAGTGAGGGAGTGGGTGAAATTTAAAGTGGTCGCTGGCTTACCACTTGCATCGATAGCCCCCTCTAAAACTACATTGGTTACCCCTGTTAAAAAAATCACTTCCGGAATATTGTATGTCCCCGATGGAAATTTAATTAGGGTGTTGCTCTCTATGGCTCGATTGATCAATTGGCCGATCGTATTATGAGCAATTGCTGCATTAAGTTCAGCTGCGCTTAAGACGACCACTTTGGTAGTTGGAATATTAAAGGAGGGGGATCCAGCCTGCAACAATGATGCAGGGACAGAAAAAGGGGAGTCGTCTAAAAGCCCTTTTTCTTCAGCATAGCCATAAGAGAGGCCGAGTGACAGCGTACAACTTAAGAGAGAAGTTTTTAACATTGATTTAGCTCTAGCAATTTTCAGAAAATCGAAACTTCGTTTTGATCTTATTTGATTGTGAAAGGATAAGAGTAACTCAAATAGATGCTTCATATAGATTCCTCTTTTTTTGATCTAAAGGGTTAATCTAACAAATTATTAATATATAGTGTCTATTTAATTTTTGTTTCGTGCAATCTTAGTTGAAATTGGTTGTTCATCTACTAGCAAATAGATGTTTAAGATGCTGCTATCTTCCCGCCCAAGGTTGTTTGATGAATTGTTGAAGTTTCTGCTTGCCTTTCCTAACAAAGTCTTTTACTGGTTTATACATCACTCTTTGAGCGTGTTGCCTTCTTGCTAAGCGCGCAGCTGTTTCAATGGATAAAGAATTATAGCCATAGACACTGTTTAATGCCTCCGTAACTAGGGGAAGGGCTGTCACGGCCAGGGTAGCTGTAATTACAAGAGATATGTTTTTATTCATGATAGAATCTACTAGATTCGGCTCGGGTAAAGAGTCCAGAAATGTCTGATTGCCTGCTGTTAACGGAGATGAAACAAATCTTGTAACAAGGGTTGCTGTAGAAAGGGTTAACACTCTGGGGTCATTGTCGCTGGCTATAATAAAAGGACATTTTAGGGGGTCATTGAGGCATTGGAGGGGTATGTTTTCAGAGAAGACTCTACTTGATACCATACAAATAAGGGAAATAAAAAAAGGGCCTATGTAGCGGCTTGTGGTCTCTTTTGCAACGGGATAATAAATAGAGGAGAAAAGAAGTCTTTTTAACTTAGTGGAAACTTCAGCATCCTCGCTTTCTAATTTTTTTGAAAGGGCGTGCGCATTTTTTAAAACAAGCCCAAGATCCATGCAAAGTTTAAGTTTGTTTGCGCCACTCTCTAGAATTCCTCGAGCACTGAAGCTCTTGTATCTTTTTGTTTGGGAAACAAATTCTTTGCATCCTGCCACAAAGCATCGAATGCTTTCTGTGAGAATATGTAATTCCGCTAATGCAACCCTTGTCTTTCCATCTATTTCCGTAAGATTTATTTTAGCGGTTTCGCACACTTCAAAGAGGTGCGCGTATTTTTTTGAGTTAAAGTAGGTAACCCGTTTAGGAATTTCTCCAACAAGTTTTAAAGTTGCATTGGCTGCAGTGTAGGTGAGGCGACTCTCGTCTACATATCTAGCAACCCCTTTCCAAATAAATCTATTAATAGCAGTTTTTGGCGATACCTTGTCTAGGAAACGGACCAGCCTTTCGCCCGGGAATCCTTTTGCCCTACTACGTAGAGAAAATTGCAATGCAAGAAGCTGGATTATGGGATGGTTAGCAAGATCTTTGGTTCTTGCCGATTCGCTTAAGTATGCAACCTCTCTACAAATGACTAAAAGATCCATTTTGTGAAGATTAAGCCATTTAAGAGTTTCCCCTTCCAACGAAGGAAATAGATCTGTAAGACTTTCGGCGTGCTCTTCTAATAAAAAAGCAATAAAATCAAAAATCCCTTCAATAGGATCTTGATTTTTCTGCATTTTTTGAATTTGGAGATTCCACACAGTAGTTTGAGCGGCTAATTTAGCCGCCTTAATTGCTCCAGCCTGAAGGGAGGGATCACTTAATCCTCTCCCCAAAGAAGAGACAAATGTTGAAGTTCCTTCTGAAATTGCACAGCGAAGTCTCCGATACCAATAGCAAGTTTCGACTTTCGGAAAAGGGGCCCCATCAGAAACCGCGAGCGGACGAACCCTTTGAAAAAAATCATTCACAGCTTTTGCGACCTCATCAGGTGGCGTTTTTTTCGCCAGAGTAATTAATTGGGAGAGCTCCTCTTCACTTAATGATTGGAGCACTTCCCTCAGTTTATCTGAGTTTTCTTGAGCGCCGACTAAAGTGGGTAGTATTGTCTGAATTGAGTGAGCTGACAGAGGTTGCATCCAATAAATCTCTTAAAAAATTTATAATTACTCTGATTATAAGGTAATAAATTAAAAAGTCCTATCTAAATGAATTGCTTAACTTTTATAATATAAATTCATTTAGTAGAGGGGTCTGATCAGTGATTGCTTCCTCTGATTCGAACCAGGTATGCAGTTATTAAAAATTCAAATGTTGCCATCAAACAAATGGTGCCACCAATGGTGCCAGGCCTGAGTTCCTGAGCCTTTTTACAAGCAATTAACTCTACTCATTGATTTTCAGAAAGATATAAATTTTCCGAGCAAAATAGGCAGGACTTGCCTCACCTAGGTGATTTTACCTAAAAGACTCAGGAACTCAGGCCTGGCACCAAAATACACTCATGATCTTACGCATGTTGAAGATGTTCTAAATCGGGGAAATCGTTGAAAAGGAAAATTGCTTATCGATGGAATAGCTGACACGCATGATCTTTATGATCTCGCGACTTCTTATCAAAAAGAGTTAGTAACCCCTCCACGTAAAGGTGCCAGCCCGTTTACGGGATTGAAGTCTCGCCAAAGTCATGTGAATTTAATTCGGGCTTTGGGTGGCGATGATGTTGCACCTGCTATTTGGGCTAAACTTACTGGATACAATGAGAGAGCTCACGTGGAAGGAACTTTCTCTACATGGAAGCGGGTTTTAGATGAAGAGCTTTCTAGTAGATCTAATGGAAATATTGATTCTGAAGTCTATATTAAATTGTTGATTTTAAATAAAATGAATAAATCTAAAGCTGCAAGATAAATTATCTAATTATGAATAGCATCGGTGATTTTCTTTGAAAATCACGCTGCCTGTAGATCATTTTGAATTAGGCAACAGAGCCAATATGTTACGGTTAATTTAATTTTTTATATAATAAATAATAAGATAATTTTTCTTTTAAAAATAAAAAAAGGGAATGCTATGGTTAATAATCCGGGTATATCTATTTCACTCACTAATAATTGTAATGAACCTATTAATCTAATTGGAAATACTTCTGGCGTTGGCAATTCGCTTCCAGCAGGCGATGGTGTTGGAATGGCGTTAATAAATGGTGCTTTACAAATAGAGAATTCTAAAGGAGAGACTATCTGCGTGTATGAGATGACCTCATTGGGTGGTTTAGTTTTTGTAAGTGGAACGGGTTGCTCTATGACATTAGGTGCTTCTAACGTTACGTCGACATCATGTCCACCCTGTCCAAACATTAACAATTTAAATTCCTGCATAACAACGTGTGTTATTACTGTCAATACATGTGAGTGTCCAGATGATGCCACTCTAGACTTGAATGGGAATTGTGTATGTAACGATCCTAATATGGTATTTATTAATGGTGCCTGCGGATCATGTCCTAAAGGAACAAGCGACACTAATGGCATTTGTTGCGCACAAGGACAAATCAACGCTAATGGTATTTGTTGTGCAGCAGGACAAATCAACGATAATGGCATTTGTTGTGCAGCAGGACAAATCAACGCTAATGGCATTTGTTGTGCTCAAGGGGCAATCAACGTCGGTGGGGTATGTGCAAATCCTTGTTACCAAGGTGTTTCAAAATCAACAACAAATTATTGTTTAGCTTCTGAGAGCTGCTGTTCAGCTATGGGTAACGGCGAGACATTCTATGGTTGCTCTGGAAGCAATGTACAAGGATGTTGTTTCAATGTATGTCCTGAAGGACAAATCGCGCTTGATTGCATTTGCTGCCAACAAGGACAGCTTAATATTGGTGGGATTTGTTGCAATCCAGGAACCATTACTAATGGGGTTTCTTGTTGCCCTGAAGGCCAAACAAGTGTAGATGGCATTTGTTGCGCTCCAGAACAAGTCAATGTTAATGGGGTTTGTTGTGATAGCGCACTGCAATATGGAGATCCCTGTTCAAGGCATTCTAGCTGCTGCTCTAACAATACGATGTGCACTGTTTCTGGAACGGCCGATAGTGGCATATGTTGCCAACAAGGAGAAACCATTTGTAACGGTGGCTGCGGCATGGGTTGTTAAAGAGATCTTGCTGAAAATTTTTCAGCAGATTAAGGTAGTTAAGGAAGAGGGGGCTGCTAAAGCTCCCTCTTTTTTTGGGTGAGGGGGACAATTGGGGGAGATCGCTTTTTAGGTTTTTGCTAGCTTTCGAATGATTGTGATTTTTTCCGATACTGACAGGGCTGGATTGAACATTCTGTTATCAAGCTTTTCTGCTTTATAGAGGATCTCTTTAAAAGTGTTGTTGTTTTTACTGAGTTGGTGTTTGATATAATCTTTGGCTTGATCGGTGATTTCATATAAGGGACTCCTTAACTCCTTCCAGAGGTGTCTTGCTCTCGATTTTGTTCTATCCAAGCCATGATCTTTGAGCCAATTTGGGCACTCGGTATCAAATAGGTTAATAAAATCGACATAGGAACGGGATCGATGAGCAAGGGCTCTAGGAATTCTAAATTCTTTTCCTTCAAGTTTTCGATAATTAATATGCATGGAAGAGGCTAATCCAAGAGATTTTTTTGCGTGAATAATTTGGTGTGTTTTACTACGAGAACTTTTATTAAATGCGTCAGGATAAAGTTCACTCATCTTTTTATGTATAAGAAGATTATTTCGACCATGACTGGTAATAAGGTCTTTGAAATAAGTTTTCATTGTTTCGGTCCAACTGCCGTAGATCTTTCCTTTATTATGAATAGGAGCTCTTTTGGGGGGTGCTGGTTCTGTCGTTGGCGCATCAACTGCTACAGGCGAAGTTTTAGGTAAAGGTAAACTTGGATCTTGGATCACTGCCATGGAAAATGGAATTTGATAAGCGATATAGCTTTTTCTTAGGAAGTAATCGTGTAGGGCTTTCACCCTTCCCGAGCCGCCTAAGAGCATTGGAGGTCCTAGAGGGCCTGAATCAGACATATTTTGGACTAGATAATGAATTGCACCGTGTGCGATTCCGGATATACTCAGTACACTTCCGCCTGAGCCCATGCCATCGGGGACTATGTACGCTATTGGACAATAGTCAAGGGGGAAACATTTATAATAAAATCCGTCAACATCTAGAATGAGTCTCTCTTCCGTGTGGTATGGGAAGGGTAGGGAAGTTCTCTGAGAAGGAATTAATGCTTGTGCCATCTGACGTGCTCCTGCAAATGCATTTAAGGAATCGGGTTAATTTTCTTTGCTAAATCTTTGCATTTGATTCTATGAAATTCATTGAATATTTACAATTTGTTTCTGAATTCAATTTTTTATGCGTGCGATAAAATAAAAAAAAATTCCTCTCTATTTATGATTGATTATTTATTTTTATTTAAATTGTTATGGAAAAATAAACTAAACTGATTTAGGCTATTTGCAAAATTTTCTGAAAAATGATGGTTATGTCCTGTTTAAATTTATACTGAGAGTGTTTGAAGAATCTCGTTTTGCAAAGGGGAGTGTTGTTACTTTTATGACGCGGGGAATCCTGTCGCAAATTTAGTAAGAGAGGTTTTGGTGTTTTTAAGCAGACGAACATGGTTAGGAAATAAAAAATTATAAGAAAATTCAAACAACAGGAGTTAACATGCTTAGTCTGATTGCAAGCGGAGTTGCAGAGAGGGTAAAACATGATTTATCAGGATGTAGAGCTGCTGGATCTATTAAAAAAAATGTTGATCTCCAAGCTGTAGCCCTTAAAGCAATTTCAGGAGGAGGGGGCTCTCACTCGGCTGCTCTACCTCTCTCTGATCGAAGAGTGAAAAGACGGGTCCTTGAAGAGGGCGTTCCATTAGCGAGCGGTGGTGAAAAAATCGGTAAGATTAAGCTTCCGAAGAAACGGCCCTGGAAAAAATATGAAATAGAAACCGTCGCAGATGCGCTTAGTGCAGTTTATTTGGATGCGAAGGGTTTTAAAACTGTAGTAAGGCTCGGGCAGAAACATCCTCCAGATAAATTGTTTAATGATAAGGTAAAAGAGCTCTGTATTTCTCAAAAAAAGCCGGTATTTTCCTTACAGAAACGGGGTATAAAAGGTTTGGTTGAGAAGTGGATTAAGTTTGGAGTTAAATTTCAGAGAAAAATTTTTATGAATTCTCAACATTGTGCAAGAATTAGCTACCCGCAAAGTGAAGAAGCAATTAAAAAGACAGAGGTGAAATGGACTCTTGAGAGAAAAGGGGTGTTAGCAGAGGCAATCAAATTGGCCCTTTGTGTAAAAAAAGGAAAGTCTTATGTAAGAGTGAATTACTCATCACTAAACAGAAGCGAACCAGTTGTAGAATTTTTGCATTCTACTATAGATAAGATTTGTGCAGAAAAGAAAATTACCCCATTTTTTTTAGATTCTGCGAAGTTGGTTCGCTTGATAAGTAATCGGTTTCCGGTGGGTAAGATATTTGATTTTAAAGAATTTTCAAAAAAAGAAATTAAATCAAAAGTGTATGTTCTTGAAAAACCGAGCGAAGTGAGTGTTACCTTAGGAAGTGCCGCTCCTTTAGAAGCGCCTGCTAAGAAAGCTGCAAGGGGGAGGCGTTGCGCATCACTTATGTCACAGGTTACAAGAAAGAGGGTAGAAAAGAAAAGTCCACCCAAAGCTTCTGCAAATCCCTCTGGAGCAAAATCTAGCTCCTCTGAGGCTTTGGTTAATAAAGTTGCTAAAAATGCTTTGCAGGGTTTTAGTATGGGATCTTCTGGGCAGGTGGATTGGGAAGCGCATGGTGATCTGGATGATTTTTTGAGAAGCCGTGGAATCAATACTGATGATCTTGGTGATCTTGACGGCTCAAATGTATTTGATCTTTAAAAGAGAATCTAAACTATTCTTGCGGACTTGGGGTTTCTGACTCTGAATTGTTGGCTAAGGGGATGCAGCGCTCATGCCTGCACTGCTCCTCTTTTGAGCAGCAGTTGCTTCCGCAAGGATAATGATTGTTTTCACAAGTAGGCTTTTCGTTGTTTTTTTGATGTTTTTTTCCGCAATTACACATGATTAACTCCCTTTTTAGAAAGTATAGAGCATGGGAAAATATTTTTAAGTCGCTGATTTAGAGTTTTTTGCTATTCGACTCAAAAATTTTTTCGAGGCGTTCGATCTCTTGTTTTGAATCTCTGTGAGGTTTAAGGTCATTTTTTATAGCCTCACTTTTTTGGGCGAGTTCTGTGAGGTGGCTGTAAAATTCAGAGCAGCTAATGGTTTTAATCTGAAGGTTTTTGGCGTGAGCGCTTAGCTCTCTATCTGAGGTGATAAGTCTTACCTGTGGTTTGTTTTTTAATGCGGATAGATATTCCAGGATGTAGAGATCACCTTCGAGGTTAATAGGTGCATGGGCGATTTCAAGGTGGTTGAGACGGCTTTTTGTTGGATAGTCCCTTGCATGATTCGGGTTAGAGTCAAAAATAAGAATCCCTTTAAATCCAAAAGAGCCCATCCAGTTATCTAACAGGGAGATGAAGTCGTTTTTACTTTGCTCTGAAAATTTAGACGGTTTTCTTGTCTTAAAAAGGAGGTTGTAGGCATCTATTACGTAAAAAAAACTCTTATTTGAGAAGGAGGCCAAAACAAAGTCCTGAATTGTTTGCAGCATGCAGCCCGATTGCGGGGAGAAGTGAGCTGTTTCTTGACCCCTCTGATGAAAAGATTATGCCAGAAATCATCGTTCCAATCAAGACTTTCAATTTACTTCCGGTTTCTAAAACTTGGTTATCTGTTATATGAAGGTAGCCAAAGATAGCTGCTTGAGTAATTGAAGAGAAAATCGATTGGATGTGATCAGGGATGTCACAAATATGGTTTCCAAAAAGGTAGGATATATCTTCTATTCGCTCTTTTAGAAATCCGCGAAAAAGAATTTCCTCGCAAATCGGAGCATTTACGGAAACTGAAAATAATATCCAAGGGTCCCCTGTGAGAATTTGCTGGGCTATCACTTGGCTGGGATTTGTTGTTAATCCGGCTAAAAGGCTAAAGAAAAATGTGCTTGCAATAGAGGTTAGAGTGCTTTTAAAGTGAATTTTGGTTGTGCTCAACCACCGAATGTTGGACTCCCTCCCCTTTCTTAGGTAGGTTTCTGAAAGATAGGTGATTGATGTTAAAAAAATATTTAAAGTGATTGTCGAAGTCCACGACATACAGATTTGACTCGCTATCATAAAACCAGCAAGAGAGATAGAGACTATTTTTTCTTGTATAAGCACTGAAGGGGCCCCTCTGATTAAAGGCTGTTCCTCTACAGAGATGCCGCACCAATTCGTTGCAGGAGAAATATAGGTAACACTCATGCTTTAAAAGCTTATATTTTATTTAAGTAATTGTAAATTAAAATGCTTTGTACATATCATAATTGTGGCTAAAAGAGGCTTGATCCTATAACTGCTATATACCTCTTCCAAATGAATCTTACCCATCTTTCATTACCTGCATCTTCATCTT
>ERZ650308.592-NODE-592-length-19677-cov-21.188360_pt1 | contig 19677 bp, 11 predicted proteins | sample MGYA00376244_ERZ650308 | MGnify/ENA primary metagenome ERZ650308 (study PRJEB26733, sample SAMN07839295) | wastewater metagenome | biome: small river; feature: stream; material: water | place: USA: North Carolina | collected 2016-04-26 ... | reverse complement strand
CTAATTCAAAGTCTTCTTTGAAATTGAATGGTTCTTATGATAACCAAGAAGGTATTGTTAAAACACAAGGATTAAAGCGTTACACTTTTGGCTTGAAATATTCAAACCAATTAACTTCTAAGTTAAAATTAGACGTAACTGCAAATCAATCTATTGTTAAAAATAGCTATGCTCAGGTAACAAATAATGCAGGATACCAAGGTTCTTTGATTGGTGCTATGATTGGCGCTAATCCTACTTTCCCAGTATACAATGCTAGCGGTCTTTGGTATGATAACCAAGATGGTAACAGAAATCCTGTTGCAATCTTAGAAGGATACAAGGACAATGATACTTACAGCAAATTATTAGCGAACGTTTCTCTTTCTTACAAGATCACTGAGAATTTAACTTACAAGGCGATCTTTGGTATGGAGAATGGTGCTTCTGAGCGTTTAACTTTTGTTGACCCTCGTTTACCAGGCGCTTATATCCAAGGTCAAATCAATGTTCGTGGTAGAAACTATCCAACATCTGATTTCGCACTTAAAGGTGGTAGAGCTGCTCAACAATTCTTAGATCAATCTTCTAGTTTAATTGAACATACTTTAAACTATGACAAGACTTTCAAGAATGGTAACAACTTACAAGCTTTAGCGGCTTACTCTTATCAAAAAACGACTGACTACTACAGAGCTTCTCAAAGATGGGGTCAGCCAGGATCAACAAAAATGTTGACTAAGTATAATGATTATACTGGTGGACAAACTGTTGTTTATGGTGATAGTACTCAAGTTGAGTTACAGTCTTATTTCACTCGTTTGAACTATACAATGAAAGACAAGTACATCTTATCAGCATTGGTGAGAGTGGATGGTTCTTCTAAGTTCAGCACTGGTAACAAATATGGTACATTCCCTGCATTTGGTTTCAAATGGAGAGTATTAGAAGAAAAATTTGCTCAAAATACTTTGGGTAAAATCTTCTCTAATTTTGATTTAAGATTAAACTATGGTGTAACTGGTAACCAAGAGTTCCCAGCATATGCTTCTTTAGCTTTACAACAATCTAACTTCACAGGTGGTACAAGTGTAATCACTAACTCTAATCCAAACTTGAAGTGGGAGCAAACAACAACACAAGGTGTTGGTGTTGACTTCTCTATGTTCAACGGAAGATTGAATGGTACTGTTGATTATTTCAACAAGTCTACTCAAGATTTATTGTTCTTGATCAGCTATCCTCAACCAGCAGCTTCTGCTGATCGTTGGGTAAACTTACCAGGTAATGTTGTGAACAAAGGATGGGAATTTGGTTTAGACTACCAATTAGTTCGTCCAGCTTACAGAGGTGCTTTCGGATGGGATGTTAGCTATAACATGTCTTTCTTAAAGAACAATGTAGAAGGATTCGGATCTACTGTAGTTAATACAGGTGAGGTTTCTGGTCAAGGTTTATCTGGTGCTTATGCTCAGACAATCCGTGATGGATATCCTTTATTCACTTTCGTAATGCCTACTTTCTTAAGATTTGATGCTTTCGGAAATGGTGTTTATGCAAATGGTGCTAAGGATGAATTACAAGGATCTGCATTGCCTAAATTCAACGCAGGTTTAACAAACAATTTCTCTTACAAGAAATTTACAGCAAGCTTCTTCTTTAATGCAGTAACTGGTTTCGTTGTATACAACAACACAGCGAACGCGTTATTGTTAAAAGGTAGTTTGAAGAACGCAAAGAATGTTACAAGAGATGTAGTGAATTCAATTGAGAATTCAATCAACCCAGGTAACGTATCAACTCGTTTCTTAGAAAAAGGTGATTATATCCGTTTTGCAAATGCAAGCATCAGTTATGCAGTAGACGTTAAACAAGGATCTTTCATCAAAGGTTTGAATATCTCACTTTCTGGTCAAAACCTAGGCTTATTTACTAAGTATTCTGGTTTAGATCCTGAGGTGAATGTGGACAAATCTAGAAACGGTGTACCTTCTCGTGGATTTGACTATACAGCAACTCCAAGAGCTCGTGTGTTCACATTAGGTATCAATGCTCGTTTTTAAATTAATAAATAATTATACACATGAAAAATAATTTCATCAAACAAACAGCAATCTATACCGCTGCAATCGCAGTGAGTTTAGGTGCGGCTTCTTGTTCTAAATTAGACGAGAAAGTGTTTGGATCTAAATCTATTGCAGCTGCATCAACTGGTGGAGCGGCATCTGCAAACCTTGCATCTGTATATGATGCAACAAATGCTTTGATTGGACAAGGAAACTGGTTTGCTTTACAAGAGCATTCTACAGACGAATTACTTGGACCAACACGTGGTACTGACTGGGATGACTTCGGTACTTGGAGAAAAATCCATTTACATGCTGTAGATGGTGCACACAATCAATTATTTGATACTTGGAATGGTATCAACGGTGGTCTTTTCAAAGCGACTTTAGTTGCTGAAAAAGGTGCTGCTGCTGATCAACCTGCTGCAAAGTTCTTAAGAGCTTTCTTAGCTACACAAGTAATGGACTTGTTTGGTCAAGTTCCTTACCGTGCTGCTGCTGATGGTCCTGATGTAATTCCTGCAGTAAAAACAAGATCTGAAGCATTTGATTGGATCATGACTGATTTGGATGCTGCAATTGCTGGATTACCTTCAAATGCTGCTATTACAGATAGCCGTAAAGCAACTAAACAAGCTGCTCAATTCTTGAAAGCGCGTTTATTGTTAAACAAGGCTGTGTACAAAGCAGATCCAAAAGCTCCAACAACTTTCACACATGCAGCAGCTGACATGAACGCAGCAATTGCATTGGTTGATGCGATCACAGCTAGCGGTAAATTCTCTTTATCTGCTAACTACTGGGATAACTTTGTTTGGAACAACCATACAAAGTCTACCGAGATGATCTACTCAAGAGGTGGTGATGGCGCAACACAATTAGGTGGAACAATCAACGTAAACTTCTACACTGGTATGGGAACACACTACAACCAAACTTTCTCTGGTTGGAACGGTTTCACTACTACTGCTGATTTCTACAATTCTTTCCCTGAAGCAGATAAAAGAAGACAATCTGATATTGCTGGCTATACTGAATTAACTGGTTTCAATGCTGGTTTCTTAGCTGGTCAACAATACAAATATGTTGATGGTGTAAAAACTAAAGTTAAAGACCGTTCTGGTTCTGACTTAGTGTTTACTCCTGATGTATCTTTATTCTTCTCTACAGAAGCAAAAGGTATCAGAACAATGAAATATCCTATGGAGTATGTTGCTTCTGGTAATTCATTCAATGGTAAAAACGACTATGTTTTCTTCCGTTATGCTGATGCGTTATTGATGAAAGCTGAAGCGATCTTAAGAGGTGGTACTGCTACTGGCGGTGAAACTGCACTTTCTATCGTGAACACTTTAAGAGCTCGTTCTGGTGCTCCAGCTTTAACTGCTGTGACTTTAGACGGTATCTTAGCTGAAAGAGGTCGTGAATTATACTTAGAGGCTGTAAGACGTCCAGATTTAATCCGTTTTGGAAAGTACAACGATCCAGTAAACGAAAGATCTGCTAAGTCTGATGCTTACAAAGTAGTTTACCCTATCCCTAACCAAGCTGTATCTTCAAACCCTAATTTGAAGCAAAACTTCGGTTACTAGGATTAACTTAAAATAGTTTACCTATTATAGAAAAGGCTGCCGTTTACGGCAGCCTTTTTGTTTGCTGGAGCTTTTTGAAAACTTAAAGCCCCACACAACAAACTATTATGATTTTAGGCTGGCGTTTACGCCCGCCTTTTTGTATTTTTATACATTACAACTCGAACCAGTTTTTATGCAAAAAATATATTTACTTCTTTTTATTCCTTTCTTTTTTTCTGCTTGCACAAAGTCAAAAGATAGCCAGCTTTTTGAATTGGTGGAGAATAGCGGCATTCAATTTACCAACAAGGTGACGGACGAAAAAGACAACAATATTTTCAAATACCGAAATTTTTACAATGGAGGTGGTGTAGGGATTGGAGATATCAATAACGATGGGTTAGCGGATGTTTTTTTTACTGCTAATCAGGGTGCGAATAAATTATTTTTAAACAAAGGAGATTTTAAATTCGAAGACATTTCTGATAAAGCAGGATTTCCCCAAAAAGAACAATGGAGTACTGGCGTAACGATGGTAGACATTAATAACGATGGCTGGTTAGATATTTATGTCGCGAATGCAGGCCATATGATGGAAGAAGACCTGCGAAAAAATCAATTGTTCATCAACAATCATGATTTAACTTTTACAGATAGTGCAGAAGCGTATGGCTTAGCAAACAATGGTTACACCACGCATGCATCTTTCTTTGATTATGATATGGATGGAGACTTGGATTGCTTTATGGTGAACAACAGTCCTATACCTGTGAACACTTTAAATTATGCCAATGCAAGAGATGTGCGTGCTGAAAATGCGGATGTGGCTAATTTCTTAAAAGGAGGCGGAGATCATTTGTATAAAAACGAGGGCGGAAAGTTTGTAGAAGTTTCTGCAGAGGCGGGAATTCATGGCACTTTAATTAGTTTCGGTTTAGGGGTGACCATTGGGGATGTGAATGGGGATGCTTGGCCTGATGTGTATGTGTCGAATGATTTTTTTGAAAGAGATTATTTATACATCAATCAAAAGAATGGCACATTCAAAGATGAAATTGAAAATTACACCGAGCACAATAGTATTGCATCCATGGGTACAGACATGGCTGATGTAAACAACGATGGCTATCCAGATATTTTTACAACAGAAATGTTGCCAGACAATGATTTTAGATTAAAGACAACAAGCTCATTTGATAATATTGACATCTATCGTTTAAAAGTAGCAAGTGGGTTCTACCATCAATTCATGCACAATGCTTTGCAGTTGAATAATAAAAACGGTAAATACAAAGAAGTGGCTCATTTTGCTGGTGTGGAAGCAAGTGATTGGAGTTGGGGGGAGATGATTTTTGATGCGGACAATGATGGATACAATGATATCTATGTAAGTAATGGGATCTATCGTGATTTAACCAATCAAGACTTCATAGACTTTTTTGCCAATACCATGATTCAGAAAATGGTATTGTCTGGCAAGAAAGATGAGATCAGTAGTATTATTGAAAAAATGAGTAGTCAACCCATTCCCAATAAAATGTTTAGAAACAATGGTGACTTAACCTTTAAGGATATGGGTAAGGATTGGGGCTTGGATATTCCTAGTTTCTCCAATGGTGCTGCGTACGGCGACTTAGATAATGATGGGGACTTAGATATGGTGGTGAACAATAACAATATGCCAAGTTTTGTTTTTAAAAACAAGAGTAGAGAGAAAAACAAAAACGGGTTTATTGGATTTACGCTTAAAGGTTTGCCTCAGAATGTTAAAGCAGTAGGTGCTAAAATTAATGTCTTTGTACAAGGACAAATTTTAAGCAAGGAAGTTATTCCTGCAAGAGGCTTTCAATCTTCTGTAGATTACAAACAAATATTTGGGTTAGGACAATTTAAGAAAATTGACTCAGTTCAAGTGATATGGCCGAACTTGACACAGAGTATTTTAAAAATTCAGAAATTAGATACAGTCTATACTATTGATCAAGCGAAACAAACTACCACTCCATTTGTAGTGGTAGAGCAAAAAGTTGCCCCATTGTTTGAGGAAGTAAAAAATAATTTTGAGAAGCATACAGAGGACGATCATGTAGACTTTTATGCTGAAAGAATCATTCCAAGAATCCTATCGCAAGAAGGACCAAAAGCTGCAAGTGCAGATTTAAATGGAGATGGTTTAGCGGATATATTTATTGGCGGTGCCAATAACAAAGGAAGTCAAATTTATCTTCAAACATCGAATGGAGACTTTAAGCCCAAACCTCAAGCAGCTTTTGCCGCATTTACTAGTTATGAAGATGTGGCTGCAGTATGCTTTGATGCGGATAAGGATGGTGATATGGATTTGTTAGTAGGTTCTGGTGGCAACAATCGCTTGTCTACAAGGGGTGAGTTAAATCATCGACTTTTCTTCAATGATGGAAAAGCCAATTTTACACATAAAATGGATGCATTCCCTGTATTTGAGTACAATACAGGCGTCATGGTGCCACTGGATTACGATTTGGATGGCGACCTGGATGTATTTGTTGGGGCGAGAAATACACCATTAAAATACGGTGTAACACCATCGAGTGCATTATATCAAAATAATGGACAAGGACAATTTAAGGACGTAACAAAAACGGTAGCACCTGATTTTGCCTCATTGGGTATGGTCACTAGTGCAGTAGTGGGTAAGTTGAACAATAAAGCTGGCGTATCGCTAGTTGTAGTGGGTGAATATATGTACCCAATGGTATATGCTTTCGAAAAAGGCAAAATGGTAGAGCAGGTCACTAATTTAAAAGAAATGAATGGTTGGTGGCAATCCATTCAAATAGCAGATATTGATGGCGACGGATACCAAGATTTAATCATTGGAAATATGGGTGAGAACGGATACTTAAAGCCTACGCCAAAAGCACCTGTGAAACTTTGGATCAATGATTTTGATGGCAATGAGAGTATTGATAAAATTTTAACAAGAACAATTGATGGAAGAGATGTGCCTGTATTCTTGAAGGGAGAGATGCAGGAGCAAATTCCTTTACTCAAAAAAGAGAATTTGAATTATGAGATTTATGCTAAAAAATCTTTCCAAGAATTATTTAAAAAAGAATTGATTGATAAAGCTGCAATGAAATTATACAACTTCACAAGCTCTATCATTGCATGGGGCAAAGGAAATGGGCAGTTTGATATTCAACGTCTTCCAAATGAAGTTCAGTTCTCTTCATTGAATGCAATGGTGAGTATGGATGTAAACGCAGATAACAAGCTGGATCTAGTGATGGGTGGCAATCAGTTTGGATTCTTGCCACAATTTGGCCGTCTTGATGCCAACTATGGATTGGTTTTAATCAATAAAGGCAAAAGGATATTGGATGTGATAGAAGACAAACAGTCTGGCTTAAACATTACTGGTCAAGTAAGAGATATGTTATTGATACAACAGCCAAAACAAAAAGGGGTATTGTTTATCAGAAACAATCAGTACCCAGTGTTCATGAAAATAAAATAAAATTATGTTGTTCCATCCTTTCAATAGAATCAAACAAGCCATCCTCTTTTTTGCAATAGGTGCAATTCATTTTGCATGCAATCCATCCACTAAAGAGGAGCCATTATTTGAAGCATTATCAGCATCTCAAACGGGCATTCAATTCGAAAACAAATTGCACCCGAATGAACAATTCAATATGTTTCATTATATGTACTATTATAATGGGGCAGGGGTAGCAACTGGTGATTTCAATAATGATGGACAGGCGGATATCTTTTTCGCATCTAATGAAGGGGACAATCAGTTGTATTTGAACAAGGGAAAATTACAGTTTACAGAAGTCAGTAAGCAAGCACAGATACCGCAGGATAGTGCATGGAATACGGGGGTGTCGGTAGTGGACATTAACAATGATGGCTTATTGGATATCTATATTTGTAGACTAGGAAATTTCGAAAAATTTGTTTCTAAAAATCAGTTACTAGTTTGTACGTCCATAGAAAATGGAACCCCAAAATACAAAGAAGCTGCAGCAGAATATGGTTTAGATTTTTCTGGCTTTAGCACACAGGCAAGTTTTTTTGACTACGATCAGGATGGTGACTTGGATGTATTCTTATTGAATCATTCCGTACACCAGAATGGCACTTTTGCACCAAGGACAAGCTTTATGGGCACTTTTGATCCTTTGTCAGGCGATCGCATTTTTGCCAATAACAATGGACGTTTTGAAGATGTGACAAAAGCATCAAAGATCAATAGTACCGCTATTAGTTATGGGTTAGGAGTTGTGATGAGTGATATCAACTTAGATGGGTGGGTAGACATCTATGCGGGCAATGATTTTCACGAGAATGATTATTTGTATATCAATCAAAAAAATGGAAGCTTCCATGATGAGCAAAAAGAAAGGCTCATGCATACCAGTCAATACTCCATGGGTGTGGATGCAGCGGATTTAAACAATGATGGGTTCCCTGAAATAGTTTCAATGGATATGTTACCAAAGGACCCCTATATATTAAAAAGATCTTTAGGAGAGGACGATTACGATATCTATCAATATAAAATTTCTGTTGGGTATGACTATCAATTTACGCGAAACAATTTACAATGGAATCGTCGTAATGGTAAATTTAGTGAAGTAGGTATGTACTCTGGAATGTTTGCTACAGATTGGTCATGGGCCACACTTTTAATGGATTTTGACAATGATGGGTATAAAGATATTTTTATTGCTAATGGCATTCCAAAGCGCATGAATGATATGGATTATGTGAACTATGTATCCAATCAGGAAATTCAAGAAAAAATTAGGGACAATAAAATGGGTGAAAAGGATATGGCGCTGATTGATCGCTTTCCTGAAATTAAAATACCGAATCAGTTTTTCTTAAATAAAAAGAACTTGTCGTTTGACGACAAAGAAAAGGCAATTGTCAACAATCCTTCCTCTTATTCCAATGGAGCGGCATATGCCGATTTCGATAATGACGGCGACTTAGACTTGGTAGTGAACAATGTCAACGACAAGTCCTTTATTTATGAAAATAAAACCAATCGAGATACTGCAGCTCATGCTGTTTCAGTAACTTTAAAAGGGGCTGCTAAGAATATCAATGCCATTGGTGCAAAATTGGTATTATTTACCCCTGGTGAAATTAGGACTTATGAAAAGTTTCCTGTGAAAGGTTTTCTTTCTAGCATGGAAATACCATTATCCATAGGTTTAAAAAATACAAAAGTAGATTCTGCTTTTTTAATCTGGCCCGACAACACATATCAAATCATTCAGCCAGTTGCATTCAACGCAAAACAATTGTCTTTTACGCATCAAGTAGGACTGCCTAAGTTTAATTATGATTTAATCAACAAACATTGGCCGTTGGATACAAAAAAGGCAGTTGATTTAACTGCAGCTTCTGGCATTCAATTCAAGCATCAAGAAAATATATTTCAAGAATTTAATAGAGAACAGTTGATCCCGCAAATGAACTCAACGGAAGGTCCGGCATTGGCTGTGGGAGATCTAAATAAAGATGGTTTAGAAGATATTTTTATTGGAGGAGCAAGAGGGTTTACTGCAGCATTGTACCTGCAGCAATCCAATGGTAAATTCATTCAGTCTAAACAGGAAGCATTTCGTTTGGATAGTAATTATGAAGATGTTTGCGCTGTGATGGCTGACGTGAATAAAGACGGACTTCAAGACTTGGTGGTAGGCTCGGGTGGTAATGAATATTTTGGTAAAGACAAGCATATGATGCCAAGAGTTTATCTTAATCAAACTTCTGGCCAGTTTAAGGTGCTCAAAGATGCAATCCCTATTTACAATCAAAGCTCATCCATTATTGCGCGAGATTTCAATCAAGATGGCGCTTTGGATCTATTGATTACAAGTAGGGTCACAGCAATGGATTATGGGGCACCAACAGACAGCTATGTTTTGTACAATACCGGTGACGGACATTTTAAAAATGTGACGGCTTCCGTGGCGCCTGATTTAATTGGTACGGGGTTGATCACGAATGCCATAGAAATGGACATCAACAAAGATGGTACAATGGAAATTTTGTTGACCTATCAGTGGGGTGGAATAGATGTCTTGTATCCCTCTGCAAAAAAATGGAAAAAATCAAGTATCACCAATTTGCCAGGATGGTGGAATTTCACTTTGCCAGTTGATATAGATCTAGATGGAGACATGGATTTTATTGCTGGTAATTTAGGATTAAATACAAGATTGAAAGCGACTGAGGAAGAACCAATCAGCATGTACTATAATGACTTTGATGACAATGGTAAATTTGAACAGATCATCACCTTCTATTTGCAAGGGAAAGAAATTCCATTTGCCAATAAGGATGAAATTCAAAGACAGATTCCTAAAATAAAAAAGTCGTTCTTGTACGCTGAGGACTTTGCAAAAGCAAACTTGTATGACATTTTCACAAAGGAAAAATTAAAGTCTTCTAAAGTGGTTAAGGCGTATCATTTTGCCAATACTTTATTCATCAATGATGGCAAGGGTAAATTTTCTGCCAAAGTGCTACCATGGGAAGCCCAAATTTCTGCTTATAAAACTGCTGTTGTTATGGATGCCAATGGAGATCAATGGCCAGATGTATTAATGATGGGTAATTTCTATGATAACAATGTGCAGATGGGCAGGTATGACGCAGACTATGGCACTTTATTGATTAACAATGGCAAGCAAGATTTTAAAGCAGCTCCGATGAATGGACTCAGTATAAAAGGCCAGGTAAGACGCATTGCGCCAATTCAAATCAATCAACAACGCGCCTATGTATTGGGCATGAATTCAGATAGCCTTAGACTGATTGGGTTCAAACAATAGCTGACTTAATAAATCGGGTAGTTAATGGTAGAAACCCATCTACTTGAATCTTTTTCCAACAACCTATTGGTATTGTATATCACAAAAGGGATGGCTGGCGATGTTTTTTGTTTGTCGTTAAGATATTGCTTGGTTGCTTCAAATGCTTGGTCGACTTTTGCTTGATCACCTTGCACTTTAACTGAAAGCAAATTGCCTAGTACCATTTTTTTGATCGTAAATCCATCACTTACATTGATATCTCTCTCCAATGGAATGGCTACCTGTGTGTATATTTGATTTTCATCCATCTTGGTAATATTAACCATGGGGGATCCAGTAGCCTTACCGTTTTTAGTAACGATATGTTGCTCTAACTGAGCAACCATCTTATAGATCTGAACTGTAGAGGGTGTGTCTGGTAGTATCTGATCAATAGCAATCAAGCTAGAGTCTTTAACACGAGTTTCTACTATATCAAAACCATAGATTCCTTTGCTGTAATTATAATAAGACACGGCAGCTGCCAATGCCCGATCTAGTTTATTTTGAATTTTTTTTGCAAACAAATAATATTGGATCCTTGCGATAGGGGACCATTGACTATTGTCCATTGATGTTTCAAATCCTATCAATGCGTTTTTGTCTGCTCCTCCTATGATAGAGAAAACAACTGGCACCTCAATTCCATCTTGATTAAGCGTTGTTTGTATTGTGGCCACTAAACTACTAGTTGCATTTAGTGCTATATCTTTTGGCATCCACTCTGACCATTTGGAAGTCTGCATCATCCCTCTAATGACACTTGGAGTTGGCTGGTAGACGAGCTGGCTGCCTTTTATAAGGATTTGACTAGGAATAAGTAAATACACTGCAGTAAGGCTTAAAAGCAGGATTGCCAAGACGGACAGTATTATTTTACGCATAGGTTCATTTGGTTTGAGAGGGTGAAAATACAAAAAATCTTCCCTTTATAATGGACCGATTTGGGTAAAAAGTTTTAATTTAGGTCATTGAAAAAGATTGGCGCTATATTATTTTTGGGCATTTTGCTTTTCAACGGATTTGGATACAGATTGGTATCTAATTACTTTGATCAAAAAGCTGCTGATCAATTAGTCAATTTAATTGAAGAAAACGACTACGACGAATCTTCGTTGATCGTAATTAAGACGCCCATCAACTTGCCTTATTACGCCAACAATCCACAGTTCGAAAGAGTGGATGGAGAGATTGTGATTAAAGGTGTGGTGTATCAGTATGTTCAAAGAAGAATTTACAACGATAGCTTAGAATTAAAAGTAATTCCAAACCAAGACCGTTTGCACATTAAAAATGCAAGAGAAGATTTTTATAAATTAGCACAAGACCTTTCCAATACTGGAGCAGATAAAAAATCTAGCCCAATTGGCAAATCAATGGCAAAGTTTTTAAGCTTTGATTACATTGAACAAAATAATAGCTGGCATTTAGTTCCAGCGAATTCAGCGAATGTAACGACTGGTTATCGTTACGCAGCGCGTTTAATAAGCAATTATTTAACGATACAAGGGCCGCCTCCTAAAATAATTGCTTAATTCTTTTTTATAGAGTTATGTATGTACATAGCTCTAATCCCATGCATCTGCAAAATATTGCAATGCTAATACCTTATTTACTTTCAATTGTTTTCAATGAATAAATTATTTTTCATATTGCTATTTGCAATATCAATGGTGGCGTGTAATCAATCTAATGAGTATAAAAACATTACCAGTAATCCCGACCTATATGCCTATACAGTGCATGAATTAAATCAGGTGGTGATGGGTAATAATTTTAGTCCAATTGTTGCTTCTAGGAACTATGCTTATGCTGCGATTGCAGGATATGAAGTAGTAGCAGCAGGTACGCCTAATGAATACCAAAGTTTAGCAGGTCAATTAAAAGGGTTAACGGCGGTTCCGCAGCCCAAAGACACTGCGAATATTGATTTCCCGTATGCGGCGTTAGTTGCTTATGCTACTGTAGGCCAGGCAGTGACTTTCCCAGAAGGAAGTATGCAGGACTATACTGATAGTTTAAGAAAATTAGTAAAGCAAAATGGTATGCCAAGTAAAATGATTGACGCGTCTGAAGCTTTTGCAAAAGAAGTAAGTACAGCAATTATTGCATGGAGTAAAAAAGACAACTACGCACAAACAAGAAGTGCTGAAAGATATACCGTAAAAGATTCGCCAGGCAGATGGGTGCCCACACCACCTATGTATGCCTCTGCGGCAGAGCCACATTGGGCAGAAATTAGAACTATGGCCATTGATAGTGCCAATCAGTTTAGACCCTCGCCACCGCCTGCATTCAATGTAACAGATAAAAACAGCGAATACTACAAACATCTTATGATGGTAAAAAACGCTGGCGATAGTTTAACCGAGGAGCAAAAACATATTGCTAATTTCTGGGATGACAATCCATTCAAAGTGAATGTAACAGGACATGCTATGTTTAGTACAAAAAAGTTCTCACCTCCGGGTCATTGGATGAGTATTGTAGGGATCGCTAACAAAACAGCAAAGAAAGATTTTAATACAGCGGTGTATGCTTATGCAAAAACTGCCATTGCTTTATTTGATGCATTCATCCACACATGGGATGCAAAATATACCTACAAAACAGTTCGTCCCGAAACGGTGATCAATAAATACATTGATCCAAATTGGAGACCACTTTTACAAACACCAGCATTCCCCGAATACACTTGCGGTCATTCTACTATTTCATCTGCTGCTGCAGAAGCTTTAACAAGTGTGTATGGCGACAATTTTGCCTACACAGATTCTACCGAATTAGAATTTGGTATTGAAAATAGAAGCTTTAAATCGTTCAGACATGCTGCCGATGAAAATAACTGGGCTCGTTTTTACGGAGGAATCCATTTTCACAATTCTTGTATCACCAGCACAGAAAAAGGACAGGCTTTAGGAAGCTACATCGTTTCCAAATTAAAAATGAAAAAGTAAAAAACGATCAACCACACATTGAAGTTTTTTACTTAAAAAAAACAAACACATGAAAAAATCAATCTTCATACTGGCATGCTTATGCCTTGGCTTTATTATTCAATCCAATGCGCAAGGTTGTGTTGCCATTAGAACAGTGGGCGGCTTATGTACGATGGAGCATGCAGGTATGCATCAAGAAGACAGTTCAAAATGGACTTTAAACGTCAATTACAGGTACTTTAAATCTTACAAACATTTTAATGGTACAGATGAACAAAAATATAGGGTAGAAGAGGGTTCAGAAGTGATTAACTACACTAGCGCTATGGATTTTGCTTTAACAAGAACCATTAATAAAAACTGGATGGTAGGCGTGAGCATACCTCTTGTTAATTACGAGCGCACCTCTAAATATGAGCATTTAGGTAACACGAGTCCATATCGTTTCGCCACATCAGCAAGAGGCTTGGGTGATATTCGTCTTTCTGCATATAGATGGCTGATTGCACCAGATGCCAATAAAAAAGGGAATCTAATGGCAGGTCTAGGCATTAAATTGCCTACAGGAAATTTTAAGGCACAGGATGAATTCCAATACCAAGCGAATGCAAGAAGAATTGGTTATGTAGATCAATCCATTCAGCCTGGTGATGGCGGATTGGGCATCACGGTAGAATTAAGCGGTTTTAGACAAATCAATACCACTTGGAGTGCATATGCAAATGCATTTTATCTTTTGAATCCAAGAGACAATAACGGAGTGAGTACAACAAGAGGCGGAGTAGCTTCAGCTACAGCAATCAAATACACATCGAATGTGATGAGTGTAGCAGATCAATACATGCTTAGATCAGGATTAAATTATAGCCATCAAGCATGGGCTTATTCATTGGGATTAAGATATGAGTGTATCCCAACTTATGATCTGATAGGAAAAAGTACCGGGTTTAGACGACCAGGCAATATTTTATCAGCAGAGCCAGGGGTCACTTTTATGCATAAAAAATACAATTTTTTCTTGTACACCCCTGTAGCATTAAGACGTGAAAGACCGCAAAGCTATGCGGATATTTTAAGGACCAATGACACAGGCGTATTCGCAAGAGGGGATGCGGCATTTGCAGATTATAGTATCAATGTAGGTATGAGCTACAAATTTTAAAAACGGACTATCATAATAAAAAAGGCCAATCAAATTATTGATTGGCCTTTTTTATTGAATTCGTATATGCTATTCAATCACTTCTAAAATGGCAAATTGATACCCTCCTAATACGAAATATTCATTGTCATTTCCAATAGGATGTGTAAGGCCAGTCCAATGATCTTTTAATTTTGCTGGCCTTATGCCATGTTCCTTAAAAGTAAACCAAGTCACAAAAGAATCGGTGGCTTTATAATTGAATAAGCAGAATAATTTCTTGTCTTCAAAGGAGCGGATGAATCCTGCAACATGAATATTATGTGGCGTCATCCAAGTCACATTTTTTAAATCGCTACAAATAGGCAAGGATTTTCTCAGTTGAATCAATTGTTTTGTTTCATTGAAAATGCGATACTCGATACTGCCTTGCTGGTGCCTTTGGTCATTTTTTTTCCAGTCTATCACAGGACGATGCATCCAGCGATTGTCATAACTTTTACCTGGGTCATTTAAATAACTATAATCGTTGGTATACGCCATTTCATCTCCATAGTATAACATTGGAATACCACCCATGAACATGGAATGTGCTTGCATTAAAATAATTTTTCTTAATGCATTTTCAATTTCTCCAGCATTGTTCCATGCTTTTGCTTTTTCTAAACCACATAGCGATGCTAGGGTGCCACTAATGCGCGCATCATTGGTTTTAGGATTCACCGAAAACAATGCGCCGGCCGCGACTGAACCATCATGATTTCCCGAGAAATAGTTTTTTAAATAGGTTCTATGATGGTAAGGGTTAAATCCAACTCGAGCAATCATCTCGTCATCATACCCTAAGCCAATATCGTCATGGCATCTAGTATAAGAGATCCAAGTACATCCATAAGGTTTTTGCAATACATCATGCTGTGCTGTTAACATAATCCTGGTATCGCCTGTTGCTAGTGCGTCCCATTGCAATGCCATCTGTGTTGCATTGTAGGCGACATCACACTCGTTTGCTATATAGTTGTCTGTGCCAAAATATTTGATAATTTCTTTAGGTGCTACAATCGCTTCTCCAAGCAACGCCATGCCAGGGCTTGCCACTTGAGTACATTGTTTAATCAATCTTAGTAAACTGTGTGCTTTAGGTAGATTTTGACAAGCTGTGCCCAATTCTTTCCAAATAAATGCAGGTGCGTCAATACGTAAAATATCTACTCCCAGGTTCGCATAAAATAAAATGGTATCCATCATCGCCACCAATACAGCAGGGTTGCTGTAATTTAAATCCCATTGGTAATGATGGAATACAGTCATGACCCATTTATCACATTCCGGCACATAGGAAAAGCTTCCTGGAGATGACTCTGGAAAAATTTCCGGCATGGTTTGATCTAATTGATCAGGAATGCCACGATGGTCGTAGAAATAAAAAAAATCTTGGTAATAAGGATCACCTGCTTTTGCCTTCTGTGCCCATTCATGATGATAAGAAGTGTGGTTCAATACAATGTCCAACATCAAATACATGTCGGCCGCATTCATGCTGGCAATTAATTTTTGAAGATCTTCTAAACTTCCAAAACGACTTGCTACTTTTCTGAAATCCGAAACTGCATAGCCTCCATCACTTTCTCCCTCAGGACTTTCAAAAATGGGCATGAGGTGTAAAAAGTTCACACCTAGTTCTTTAAAATAATCCAATCTTTTTTGCAGCCCTTGTATATCCTCACTAAATCGATCAATATACAAACTCATACCTGTTATCTCATTGCTTAAAAACCAATGGCCCATCTTCGCTTTTTTGGCATCTTTTTTTAGCAATACTTCCGAACGGTCTTTATATTGTTGAATAAGTGTACGCAATAATCCCTCAAAAGCTTCATTTCTTCTTGGATGCCAAGCATAAACTTCATCAAATAAATTTTCGATGGCATCTAAATGGTTAAAGAATCTTTGACTAAAATCTTTATCCTTTTTCTTTGAATCAATTTTATAGATCGCTAATAAGTCAGTACCAAATTGGTGTAATGGGGTCAGGTTCACAGTGCACTTGCTATTTATGAATTGAAAATAGAATTGTTTAAATGTTTAAAAGCCTCCATGGCGCCCATGTATTCACAAGTTCTTGCGCCGGCTTTATTGGCGTTGGTAATAATTGTGTGCCATTTTTCTGTGGACAATGATGGAAGCTCATTCGATTTAGTGCCTAATAATTGATACAATACGGCACCTACAAATGCATCGCCTGCGCCTGTTGCATCTACTGGTGTAATAGGGATACTACTAATTATTTCATTGCCATTATTGGTAGCCAATAAAGTGCCTTCCTTACCTAAGGTGATGGCAAATACCGCATTTGTTTTTGCACGCAAAGCGTCTGCTGCAGATTCAACCGAATCAAGTCCAGTGATCAACATAGCTTCTTCATCACTCAATTTGAAAAAATCACAAGCTTGAATAAAATGCCATGATTGTTTTACAAATTCAGCAGTGTTGTTTGGAAATAATAAATGTCTATAATTTGGATCAAAACTTATTAGTGCACCTGCTGCTTTCGCTTTATTCAATAAATCAATATAAGTGGCTTGTAATGGTCCAGGTAAAAATCCAGTTGCTGATCCAAAATGAACAATATCATATTCGTTTAAATTCAAACCGGCTAAATCTTCTATAGACAATTGTCCATCTGCACCTCTGTTGAAATAAAAATCACGTTCTCCATCTTCCATTAAGGAAACAAATGCAAAAGTGGTAAAAGAAGAAGGATCTTGGATAATCCATCTTGTAGACACCCCCATTTCATTTAGTAAATCAATTAAGTGTTGACCAAATGGATCCTTGCCCACTTTAGCCGCCATATCTACTTCCCCACCAAGCGCCGCGATGGCAGCAGCAACATTTGCTGGTGCTCCACCAGCTTTTTTTAAAAAGTTTTGACCGTCAGCTAAACGACTTCCTCTGTCGGTACAAATCATATCTATCAAAGCCTCTCCAATACACAATACTTTCATATCCTTTAAATTTAAATCAATGCAATAATGTCATTTATTAATGTCCTCCATTGGATGGCATGGATTCGTCTTTATTTTCACTAACACCAGAACCTTGGATCAATAAGGTAGCGCATGCGGCAAGCAATAATAAAACGCCAGCAAAACTAATTGCTTTGCCTGGGTCGTTGTCAAGAAAATGTTTTAAAATATATCCAAAGGTAGTTGTCTGAAATAACATAGGAATTACGATCATCATATTAATGATGCCCATGTATACGCCATATCGCTCTTTTGGAATTTTGTGCACAACCAATAAATAAGGGATGCCCATCATACTTGCCCATGCGATTCCAAATCCAGCCATCGGAATAAACAATAAATTTTTATCGGTGATATGAGGGAATATCAACAAGCCAGCCGCTGCCATGATCAAGCAAATCACATGAATCATTTTCGGGCTTATTTTTTTTGCTAACCAAAGTAAAAAGAAGGCAGATAAAAAAGTCACGATATTATACCAACCATTTACTAAACCCGACCAAGCCACAGCATCTTCATACGCGGGATTGTTTTGATAAACAGTGGTGTTCCAAACAGATTTTGCAATACTCTTGGATGCGTTTTGCCAGTAACAAAAAAGTGCATACCACTGAAATAAATAGACCAGTGCTAACTGCCACATGACTTTAGGCATATCTACAATTGCAGAACCAATTTCTTTAAAGGGGGTGAATACATTTATTTTTTCTGCTTTTAATGCAGCAAGCTCTTCGGCAGTTGGCGGGATCTCAGGTGTTTTAAAAACAGACCACCCTACTGTAGCTATGGAACAGATACTACCAAGAAAGAAAGAGGCATAAACCCAATAGGGTAAGCTGCCGAATGTTCCTGGAATATGTTCCCTGAAAAAGTATAAAGAAATATTAGCAAGGGTAATCCCTAAGCCAGTAAAAAAACTTTGGGTTAAAAAGCCAGAAGCATGTTGTTCACCGGGCAATTTATCAGCTATAAATGCTCTGTAAGGTTCCATGGCAGTATTATTGGCCGCATCTAATACCCATAATAATCCTACAGCCATCCACAAGGCGCTGCTGAATGGATATAGGAATAGGCAAATACTACATAGTAAGGCGCCGATTAAAAAATAGGGCTTACGTCTCCCAAATCTTGGCGACCAGGTTTTGTCACTCATTGCACCAATGATGGGCTGAATTAACAAGCCTGTCATTGGGCCGGCTAGGTTTAGCAGCGGAATCTGATCTGGACTTGCTCCCAACATATCATAAATGGGGTTTACAGCGGACTGTTGCAATCCGAAACTATATTGAATACCAAAAAAACCAACATTCATGTTGATGATCTGTGAAAAAGACAACCTTGGTTTAAAAGACATAGTATTTGATTTAAGCAATGCGTTTTCTAAATATAGTGATTTTGTCATTTTGCCTAAATTTTGTGGATGCTTAATTCAATATTTAGTGACTATTTTTTTAGCGCAAACCTTTGCGCTTTGTATCTTTGCAATCAATCTGTACATTTAGCATATGTCTATTCAAATTCAATATCAAAAATCCCAAGTTATTCAGGGTCTTCGATACCATTTTATTAAGCAATCTGAAATCAAGGGGTTGATGTTATTCGTGAATGTATATGCCATTATCACAGCAGTCCTATTGTTCTATAAAAAAATCAGGCCCGAGCTATTTCTGTTGGGTTCTTTGTTGTGGATTGTGTTGATGGTGTTTTTTTGGTATCTCTTGCCCTGGTTGTTTTATAGAAGAACTTTACTTTTCAAACAAGACTGGGTGTTTAATTTTAACACCACCGGGGCTAGTTTAGAATCGGAGAATGGAAGGGCAGAATGGGCTTGGTCCGAAGTGACTCGTTTTTTTGAAAGCCCATTGTTTTTTCATGTCTATTTTGCCCCAAAGTCCTTTTTCATCCTCCCTAAAGCTCATTTTACCTACGAAGACCAACAATTAATCAGGAGCTATTTTTAAAAAAAATTAGCAATTGTTAGCATTTTATGCTCATTTCGGCCTTAAACAGGTCTAAAAATGGAGTTATTGCAGAAGATTATAAAATGTGAAAACAAAAAAGCAAATAAACTATTGGTATTTTAACAAAA
>ERZ650308.589-NODE-589-length-19761-cov-6.634223_pt1 | contig 19761 bp, 1 predicted proteins | sample MGYA00376244_ERZ650308 | MGnify/ENA primary metagenome ERZ650308 (study PRJEB26733, sample SAMN07839295) | wastewater metagenome | biome: small river; feature: stream; material: water | place: USA: North Carolina | collected 2016-04-26 ... | reverse complement strand
CCACATCAAGTACACCGTCATCCAAGCTGGCATCCGGCATCAGGGTGATTTTTCCCGGTAGCCAACCCACGTTGCCGATGATCAGCGAGACCACCTTTAGGTTTCGAGGCTCGCGGCTGTCTACCGAGACATCCATGCGCTCAAACAGGGTTGGCAGCGACTTGATGCCGCCATCGATGTAGGCGAACCAACCGATGGCCTTCTTGAGCTTCGGGTCGGTCTTCTGAAAGATTTTGGCGTCTAGGCCCATGCCAGCCATGACCGCGAAGATGCGCTCGGCGCGCGAACCATCTTCGTGAATGATTCGAACCAAGCCAAGATCGATTGGGTGGCGGTTGCCGTGGATGGCTCGATCCACCGCGCTAGGCAGGTCATAAAGGTCGATCTTCAGGTTGCGCGCGAGCACGTTGCCGGTGCCGGCAGGCAGGATTCCGAGCGTCGCCCGATCGCCTAGATTGTTGAGCGCAATCGCTTCGACCACTTCACGGATGGTGCCATCGCCACCGGCTACCAGGATGTGCGTTGCCCCCTGGGCGATTGCTCGAAGTGCTTGTGCCGCACCCGGTTCTTCGGCCGAAGTTGGCAGCCACAAGGTAGGTTCCCAACCCAAAGGCATGATGACCGATTCGATGGCCGCGGTTAGCTTTCGGCGCGCGATTTTGTCGGGATAGAAGATGACTGCCGCGCGTGATTTCGCTGGGCCTGCTGACCCCGATTTCACTCGCTGACGACCTGTGTTCATAGCTTCAGCCTATTCGACACGTAAAAGTTCGCCTAGACACACATCCTGGCCGGTTGAAGGTTGAGGGTTTTTAGCCTTAAAAGTGGATGTTTACGCGATTTTTCAAACCGGGGGCAGCCAGACGCAAGGTAATTGTCTGGGGCCTAGGTTTCGTCGTGCTTCTGGGTTCATTCTTTGCCCTAAATACCGCAATGGCGGTAACCGCCTGTACCCCTACATCGACCGTTACTTCGGGTGGATTGACCACCGTCACCTTCAAGGTGGTTGGCACCTGTAGCTGGACAGTTCCTGCCGGCGTTTCGACCATCGATGCAGACGTAGTTGCCGGTGGTGGATCTGGCGCGATCGGTAACTTCGGTGGCGGTGGTGGCGGTGGTGGCCAGGTAGTCATGCTTCGCCAGATGTCGGTCACCTCCGGTGCATCACAGACCGTCACGGTCGGTAACGGTGGCCTTTACGCTGTTGTCGCAACCGGCGCGACGGGTGTGAACGGAAACCCTGGCGGCTCCTCCGCCTTTATGGGATACACCGCGGCCGGTGGTCAGGGCGGTCTCAAGAACACCTCGTCAACCAGCCCTGTCGCCGGAAACGGTGGTGGCTCGTATGCGGCCAGCACCATCACCAACGGTGTCGGAACCGTTTCAACAACTCTCAATGCCGGCGGTATCGGCACCTCGGCCGCGCCAACCAACTGTGTTCCAGCTCGAAACGGTGGTGGTGGCGCCGGTTCGATGGCTGCCGGATCTGCTGGTTCGCAGACCGCGACCAGCGGTAATGGTGGTGCCGGTGTAACCGGTGCTCTCAATGGCGCTTCGTATGGTGGCGGTGGTGGTGGCCACCGCGAAAACGGCACCGGAAACACCGGCGTAGCTACCGGCGGCGTGGGCGGCGGTGCCGCTGGTGGTCGTGCAAACACGACCCAGGCTCTCAGTGCAATCAACGGCACCGGTGGCGGTGGCGGTGGAATGGGTGGCCAGTGCAACGTTGTCGACGCAGCCGTGGGTACTTTCTCTGGTGCTGGTGGCTCAGGTATCGTCGTCGTTCAGTATGCGGCAGTTCCGGTTGTTTCGAGCGGAGCCTGTGTGCTCGACAATGCCAAGTACGCCAAGGGCTTCCGAATCGAAACCTACACAACCGCCGGCAACTGTGACTGGACCGTTCCGACCGGCGTAACCGCAATCGATGCCGACCTAGTCGCCGGCGGTGGTGCTGGAGGTATCTCGCAGTTCACCGGTGGTGGCGGTGGTGGCGGTGGCCAGGTGGTCATGCTTCGCAATATGGCGGTCACGGCAAACTCGGTGAAGAGTGTCGAGATCGGTGCCGGTGGTCTTGCCCCAGAGGTGCTGGTAGCGGCTCAAGGTGCCCAGGGTGGAACCGGCGGCAACTCAAGTTTCTTGAACTACACGGCAGCGGGTGGTTTGGGTGGCCAGTCTCAGATTTACACAACGGGCGTGAACATCGGAGGTGTCGGAGGTGGTTCATACGCGGCCTCGACCATTACCGCCGGAGTCGGCACGGTGTCGACTACTTTGAACGCCGGCTCGGCTGTAGTAAGCGGAAATGGAAACTGTACCGTCGGTCGCAACGGTGGCGGTGGCGCAAGCTCATTCGCGTCTGGTCTGCAATCGGGCGGAACCATCCTTACCAGCAGCGTCGGCGCCAGTGCCCTAGGCACTAACACCATCAACGGCTACATCTACTCGGATGGCGGCGGTGGTCACCGCGAGACCGGTGGCGCAACCGCTGCCGCACTCGGTGGAACCGGAACCGGTGGTACCGGTGGTTTCGGAGCAACTCGACCGGGCATCGCAACCATGGGCTCTGGTGGTGGTGGCTTCGGTGGAAACTGTGGCACCACTTCGATCGCGGTCGGCGGATACGCAGCCAACGGCGCCTCTGGTGTCTTGGTCATCAAGTACCTGATGCCGCTCGTTCCTTCGGCACCAACCGCAACCGGTTGGCAGAACTTCAACCAGCTTGACTGGCCGACCTACACCGACTCGGCAACCACCGGATACAAGGTTTACTGGTCGACTTCTGCATCAGCTCTCTCGGATGCCAACATCTCGACCTTGCCTGCAGGCAACGTGGTGAGCATCACCGGTGCAACCAACACGACCTACACGCACCCGTCACTTGCTCTCGGCACCACCTATTACTACCGAGTGGCCGCGGTCTATTCGAACGCCTCGAACGTGGCAACCACCAGCCCGCTTTCGGCAACCGTCAGCGCGACTCCGCAGCTAACCGAAACCGTCAAGTACATTCAGGCCGGTGCAAACGACACCCCGCGTGTGACCAACAGCTTTGACGTCAAAGACTTTGTGGTTCCAGCCGGCGTAACCGCTATCCAAGTAAAGGCAGTCGGTGCCGGTGCCGGGGCAACTTCAACGACTGTCTGGGGTAATGGTGGATCGGTTCTAACCAACCTGCCGGTTACCCCTGGTGAGACCCTCAAGGTTTACGTTGGTTCGCAGCCTCAGCTGGTCAACGGCGTCAACATCCCAGGATGGAACGGCGGAGGAACTTCGGCCTATGGTCTCGGTGGCTTCGGCGGTGGCGCATCTGATATTCGACGCGGCGGAACCGCACTAGCCAACCGAGTCATCGTTGCCGGTGGTGGTGGTGGCCGCGCAGCCTCATATTGGGGTGGCAACGGTGGTGGGCTCACCGGTGCGAACGAATCGGGTAACCAGGTTGCCGGTGGAACCCAAACCGGTCCGGGAGCCGCACCGGCTGCTACCGCGCAAATTCTTGGAACCCTAGGCATCGGTGCCTCGGCGACCAACTCATCTGGTGCCGGTGGTGGTGGTTACTACGGTGGTAACTCGAACGCCGGAACCTATGGTGGTGGCGGTGGCTCTAGCTACACCGACCCTTCGGCGCTCAACGTTGTGCACACACAGGGTGGCAACGCGGCCGACGGCTTCGTGACCATTACCTATGCGGCTCAGAATCTTGTGCCGACTGCCGTCAAGGCCATCCCAGGTCAGGCGCAAAACACCATCGGTTGGGCTCGCACCAATATCACCGGTGCTACCGGCTACAAGGTTTACGGTGGCACCACCGTCAACCCAACCACGCTTATTGCGACGATCAACAGCGTGGATACCCTCGCCTACGTGCACACCGGGTTGACCAACGGAACCACCTATTACTACCGAGTTACCGCAACAGTTCCGGCAAACTTCCAGGCGACCATCGCTGCTACCCCGGCGGTTGAAAGTGGCTATTCGGCCGAGGTTGCTGCAACTCCAAACTTCTTGGCCACCGAGGTCTTCAATGTGACTCGAGCCAACCAGCCGTGGACGGTTCCTCAGGGTGTCAACTGGATTCAGGTGACTGCCAAGGGTGCCGCCGGTGGCGCTACTACCAACGGCTGGGGCAACGGTGGTATCGTCAGCGCGCTGGTTCCGGTGACACCGGGTGAAGTGCTCAATCTTTATGTCGGTTCGCAGCCGGCCACGATCAATGGTGTTGCGACCACCGGTTACAACGGTGGTGGCACCTCGGGTTATGGCATCGCTGGCTACGGTGGTGGCGCAACGGATATTCGTCGCGGTGGAACCGCCCTCGCCAACCGAATCTTGGTGGCCGGTGGTGGCGGTGGCCGTTCGGCTTCATACTGGGGTGGCCCGGGTGGTGGCCTAGTCGGCGCCAACGACAACGGCAACCAGTCAAGCGGTGGTACGCAGACCGGACCGGGTGCCCAGAATGCCGGCACGGTGCAGCTTTTTGGTGCCCTCGGTGTTGGTGGTTCAACTTCTAGCGCTTCGGGTGCCGGTGGTGGTGGTTACTGGGGCGGTAACTCGAATGCCGGAACCTACGCCGGTGGTGGTGGTTCAAGCTACGCCACTCCAACCGCGGTAAATGTGATTCATACCCAGGCCACCGCGACGGCAACGGCTGTCACCGGCGACGGTTCGATCACCATCTCATACCCGACGGTTGCCTACCCGGTCGGTGTGAAGGCCATCCCGGCCCAAGGTTTCAATACGATCATCTGGGATCAGACCAAGATTTCTGGTGCCACCGGCTACAAGGTCTATGGCGGCACGACTCCGAACCCGACCACGGTGATTGGAACGATTACCGGCGCGGACGTGACCTCTTATAAGCACACCGGCCTAACCATCGGCACGACCTACTACTACCGCGTCACCGTTATTTCGGGCACCCTTGAGTCGCAGAAGTCGGCGGAGACCTCGGCCATTCCAACTTTCACAGTTGACAAGACTTTCAAGGTGACCCGCGGCCTGCAGACTTTCACGGTGCCATCGGGCGTCAGCTGGCTATACACCACCGCTCGCGGTGCCGCCGGTGGAGCGACTACCAACGGGTGGGGCAACGGCGGTATCGTCTCGGGCATCATTCCGGTGACACCAGGTGAAGTGTTGAACCTGTACGTTGGCTCGCAGCCGGACACTATTAACGGTGTTGCAACCATCGGTTACAACGGTGGTGGCACCTCGGGTTATGGCATCGCTGGTTATGGCGGTGGCGCAACCGATATTCGTCGCGGTGGAACCGCGCTAGCCGATCGCATCATGGTGGCTGGTGGTGGCGGTGGCCGCTCGGCTTCTTATTGGGGTGGCCCTGGTGGTGGCTTAGTCGGTGGAACCGACAACGGTAACCAAACCGCCGGTGGTACCCAAACCTCCGCGGGTTGGCAGCCTGCCGGCACCGTGCAAATCTTTGGAACCCTTGGCGTCGGTGGATCGACAACTAGCGCCTCGGGTGCCGGTGGTGGTGGTTATTGGGGCGGTAACTCGAACGCCGGAACCTATGCTGGTGGCGGTGGCTCTAGCTACACCGACCCTTCAATCGCAAACGTCGTGCACACCCAGGCAACCTCCGTTTCGACCGCTGTCACCGGTGACGGCTCGATCACTATTACCTATGGTTTGAACCAGCCACCGCAAAACTTTGCGGCAGTGCCGTCAACCAACAAGGTTTCGCTCTCGTGGACCGCCAGCGAGATCACCTCGCTGCAGGATTACCAGATCTACCGTGGAACCTCGCCAAACCCAACCACCCTGTTGGCCACCGTTACCGCCCCGACCTCCGTTTATGTCGACTCGACCGCGGTGAACGGCACCAACTATTACTACCGATTGGTGGCCCGAGCCACGGTTAACGCCGTCGCAACCGCAACCCAGAGCACCTCGGATGTTGTAGCCACCCCTACGGCTGCCACCACGGTTAACTTCACCGCAACCGGAGCCGAACAGACCTGGGTCGTTCCGACCGGAGTCTCATGGATTCAAGTCGTGGCCAAGGGTGCCGCCGCCGGTGCCGTGACTAACACCTGGGGCAACGGTGGTCAGGTTTCTGCTTCGCTACCGGTTACTCCTGGTGAAACCTTGAGCCTAAACCTAGGTACCCAACCGAAGACCGTTGGTGGCGTAACCAAGTGGGGTTGGAACGGTGGCGGAACCTCGGGCTACGGTGTCACCGGTGGCGGTGGTGGCGCAACCGATATTCGTCGTGCCGGTAGCGCGCTTTCAAACCGCGTTCTCGTCGCCGGTGGTGGCGGTGGCCGCTCAGCCTCATACTGGGGTGGCCCAGGTGGTCTGACCATTGCGGCAAACGACAATGGCAACCAAACCGCCGGTGGTACTCAAACCGGCCCAGGATGGCAGCCGGCCGGCACCACCCAGATTTTTGGAACGCTAGGTGTCGGAGCATCGACCACAAGCGCCTCGGGTGCCGGTGGTGGTGGTTACTGGGGTGGTAACTCGAACGCCGGAACCTATGGTGGTGGAGGTGGTTCGAGCTACGCTTCGCCAGACGCGGTCAACGTTGTGCACACCCAGGCCGGAAACATCGGCGATGGCACAATCACGATTACCTATGTGCTCGACACCGTCGCACCTACCGTGACCGGAGTCTCGTCACCGGCCATCAATTCGAAGACCTATAAGGCCGGCGAAGACATCTACGTTGATGTCAACTTCTCTGAATCGGTATTTGTCACCGGTTCGCCAACCCTCGACCTAAACGCCGGTCTCGGTGGCCAACGAACCATCGCCTACGTTTCGGGTAGCGGCACCGCGAGCCTTCGATTCCTCTACACGGTTCTGCCGGGTGACGACAAAACTAACCTCGACATTTGGTCGACTACATCGCTTGCGCTTGCTAACGGCGCGACCATTGCCGATGGTGCCGGAAACAACGCGGTGCTCACTCTGCCTACGGTTGGTTCGGCAAACTCGCTGGCACCTAAGGCGTTGGTTGTTGACGGAATCATCCCAGGTGCGCCGGTTCTAGTTGGCGCTAGCGGCACGACTCAGATCACCATCGACTGGAGCGATGTCACCGACGCCGACTTGGCCAAGTACAACGTCTATGTTTCGACCGACGGAATCACATTCAACCAGCTGAACTCTGTGGTCTCGACTCAGGCCAGCCCGTTGAGCATTTTCACCCAGCAGATCGTGGCTCGCGGCATCACCTATTACTACTACGTCACCTCGGTTGACATCCACGGCAACGAATCTGCGCCGTCGATGACAGTCGCGTGGTCGATTCCGGCCGACGGCATGCTGCAGACCCCATCCGTGCAGGTGAAGCGCCTAACCAATGACCGTCGCCAGCCAGTCACCGGTATGTCGATTCCGAGCGCAAACATCGACCTCATGGATGGCGGTGTCGTGATTGGTTCGGTAACCGCCGATGCAGTCACCGGTGCTTACAGTTTCACCCCGAGCACCGACTGGTCGGTTGACACCCACGACATCACCGCTAAGGCCTCGCTCGGCGGTCGCCAGAGTGACACGACCGTCGTCTCGAAGATGACCGTCGACACCGTTGCGCCAACCTTCACCTCGCAGTTGCGTTCTAACCCAGCCGGTGAGAAAACTGCGTCCGTGGTCTTGGTCTGGAAACTCACCTTCAGCGAACCGATGACCAGTCTCGACACCGGCGACTTCGAGGTCACCTGTACCTCGCCTTGCACTTCGATAACCGCGGCCGTGGCGAGCGTCACGCCGACCTTCGGCACCACCACCTCTTATGACGTTCGCGTGACCGGTGGAAACATCGGTTCGGTGAACGGCGGAATTGCCTTGGCCTTCAAGTCGGGTCAGACCGCAACCGACATCGCCGGCAACGCGTTGGCTTCGACCACTCCGGGCACCGCCGCGCAGACTTACATCCTCGATCACAGCTACCCGGTCGTGACCATCAGCTCAAACAAGAGCGTGCTCGGTGGTGGCGGCCAGACCGCGTCGATCAGCTTCGATGTTTCGCTCGACCCGGTCAGCGGTGACTTCACCGCCTCGGATGTTGCCGTGGTTGGTGGAACCCTCTCGAACTTCACTGTCGGCGCTACCCCAAACGCCTACTCGGCAACCTTTACGCCAACCACCGGCTATCAGGGAACCGCAACCATCGATGTGCCAGGTGGTTCGTTCAACTCGACCTCGGGTCTCGCCAACCTAAAGGCAACCCAGCTCACGATCACCGTCGACACCGTAGCGCCTACCGTGACCAACGTCACCGCTTCGCCAACCGTCGGAACCTACAAGGCTGGGGCAGTGGTGCCGATCTCGGTGACCTTCAGCGAACCGGTTACCGTGACCGGAACCCCAACTCTCAAACTTGAGACCGGAACCACTGATCAGTTGGCGACCTATACCTCTGGTTCGGGCACAAACACTCTCATTTTCAACTACACGGTGGTTGCCGGTGACACCGCTGCCGACCTCAATTACTTCGACACCGCATCCTTGGTCTTGCCAACTAGCCCGGCTGCCAGCATCAAGGACCCTGGGCTAAATGCTGCAGTGCTTACCCTGCCAGCCGTCACCGCGGGAACCGCTGGCAACCTCGCTACCAACGCAGCCATCGTGATTGACACCACTGCGCCGGCAACCGTTTCTTCGCTCTTAACTTTCACACCGGTGGGTGGAACCGTGGTTGCCGAAAAGGTCAACTCGACCAACACCAACCTCACCGCTACCTTTACCTACGCCGGTGACGCCGCCGGCGGTAAGGCCGAGCTGATCTTCAACGGTGTGGTTTTGGCGACCGTTTCCAACCTTTCGGCAACGGCCTCGAGCGTCGTCACCTTCAACGCTGGCGCAACCAGCACCGCAACACTGCAGGCTCTGTTCCCGGCGCAGTTGACGACTAATGCCTATGTGCGCATTACGGATGCCGCCGGCAACGTATCAACCGGAACACTGCCGAACCAGAAGACCGCCGACTTCACCTCACCAACCATCTCTGCATTCACCGGTTTGGCAACCACGGTAAGTTCGGCTCAGACCATTTCGATCACCACGAGTGAAGACACCACCGACTTCCTGACCGCCGACATCGTTTCTTCTTGCGGTGGCACCGGAACCCTAAGCGGCTCGGCACACACCTATACCTACTCTTGGACTCCAGCCGCAAACACAACCGGTTCTTGCACCTTCACCATTGCAGCCGGTGCCTTCACCGATGCGGCGGGTAACCCATCTGTGCTATTCACGAAGTCGACCATCATCGACAACGTTGCACCGACCGTCACTGGTGTTACTGCGGTTTCGCCGAACGGCACCTACATCGTCGGCCAGAGCATCGACCTTGCCGTGAACTTCAGCGAACCGGTCACCGTGGTCGGTAGCCCAACCCTCGCGGTCAAGTCGACCCCTTCTGGCACCCCGGCCACCGCAACCTACGTTTCGGGTTCTGGAACCAACAAGCTGGTCTTCACCTACGCCATCTCAGTGGGCGACAACTCGGCCGACCTGAACTATGCCGCAACCACATCCTTGGCAATTGGCACCGGCATTACCATCAAGGATGCCGCCGGCAACAACGCGACTCTCACCCTGCCAGCGGTAACCGCTGGCACCGTGGGCAACCTCGCGACCAACGCGGCAATCGTGGTTGATGCCCTAGCTCCGACTGCACCGGGCGCACCAACCATGACCATCGTCGGTGGCAACGTAGTTTCGGGTTACATCAACTCGACCAACACCAACATCACCGCGAGCATCTCTGGTCTAACCGCGGGCGACGTGACCGGCGGTAAGGCCGAGTTGCTATGGACCCCGACCGGTGGAAGCGCAACCGTGGTAGCGGCCGACATCTCGATTTCACTAACCGACACCACCGCGACCTTCGACCTCGGTTCGACCACCGCGGCTGCCCTCCAGTCGATAATCGCGGGCGGAACCAACGGCACCGGAGCCTTCTCGGTTCGCCTAACCGACGTATCTGGCAACGTGAGCTCGGCCGGAACCGCAACCTCGAACATCACCGTCGACTACATCAAGCCGACCGTAACCATCACCTCGGGTGCAACGGGAACCTTGAAGTCTGCGCAAACCGCGACCATTACCTTTACTTCATCCGAGGCAACCACCACCCTGGCGACTGGAGATGCCACCGCGAACCTCGGAACCATCGGCGCGATTTCATCGACCAGCTCGACCGTATACACGGCCGCCTTTACTCCGAACGCCGATGGTGTCTGGTCAGTAACCATGAACGCAGCGGTCTTCACGGATGCCGCCGGTAACCCGAACACCGCGGCCACTCCGGTGACCGGCAACGCCGACGTCACCGCGCCAACGGCGGTCAAGGTCTCGGCCCTCGACGCTCTTTATAAGTCTGGCGACACCGTAGACATCACCGTAGAGTTCAGCGAGGCGGTAAACGTTGACGTTGCTCGAACCATTACCTTGGCGCTAACCCCTTCGCGCACCGCCACCTATCTATCTGGCAACGGAACCAACAAGGTGGTCTTCCGATACACCGTTCAAAACGGCGACCAGAGCCTAGACCTCAACTACGCGGCCACCGGCAACTGGACCGGAACCGGCAACGTGACCGACCTAGCTGGCAACGTGGCATCCTCGTTTGCGCTGCCGGCCAGCACCTCGACCACCGCATCCTTGGCCGGTTCTTCAAATGTTCGAATCGATGCACTGGCACCGACCGCAGCGAATGCGCCGACCTTGACCGTGACCCCGGCCGTCGTCGCCAACACTGTCAATGGCGCCAGCACCAACCTGACAATCGCGACCACCTGGACCACCGCTGACGCGACCCTGTCGCAGATCGAATACCTAATCGCCGGCAACGTGGTGGCAACCCAGACCATTGCGTCACCGGCAACCGCAACCTCGGCCAGCTACAACTTCTCGACCACGACCGCTGCCGGCCTGCAGGCTGCACTTTCGGCCGGTGGAGCGGTTACCGTTCGCCTTGTCGACATCGCCGGCAACACCGCAACCTCAACGGCAACCAACCTGAGCGTTGACTACGTTGCTCCTGGCGTAACCATCGCAATGCCGGCCGGCACCATCATCGCCGGTCAGACCCGAACCATCACCTTCACCTTGACCGAATCTGCATCAAACTTTGCCATCGGCGATGTTGCCGTCACCAACGGAACCCTTGGTTCATTCACCGGCAGCGGCAGCTCATACTCGGCGGTATTCACCCCGACCGCCAACTTCACCGGTTCGACCGTGGTCAGCATTGCCTCGGGCGCCTTCACGGATGCCGCCGGCAACTCGAGCACCGCGGCTACCTCGGTCACTCGTTCGATCGACACCGCTGCACCTACCGTGACACTGAACCGCACCGCGGCCACCTCGACCGTGAACACCGTCAGCTACACCGTAACCGGCAACGAGTCGATCGACTGTTCAACCCTTTCGACAGCTGCCGGCGTCGACTTCACCTTGACCGGTGCCTCGCTGACCTCGATTGATCAGACCGATAGCATCACTTGTACCGTGACTGTTACCGCCAATGCGACCCGTGGTTCACCGGCAACCGTAGTGATTGCCAAGGCAGGCACCTTCTCGATCAGCGATGCAAATGGCAACACCCAGACCGCGCTGACCATCACCAGCATCAGCAACAATGCGACCATCGTGGTTACCATCCCGACGGTTGCTCCTTCGGCCCCGACCGACCTAGCCGGCACCCCGGCACCGGGAAAGGCGCTGCTCACTTGGACCGCCCCGATTGACACCGGTGGTTCGGCGGTTACCTCATACGTGCTTCAAAAGACCACTGTGGCTAGCCCGGCCTCTACCGATTGGTCGACCGTTGCCTCTGGTGACGTCGTCTTCTCTGGAACTTCGGCTACCGCCAGCAATCTGACCAACGGCACCGACTACTACTTCAGGGTTCTGGCAGTAAACATCTCGGGCAACAGCCCGTACTCGGTTGCCTCTGCAGCCATCAACCCGTATGACGTGCCAGGCGCACCGACCATCGCGGCAACCGCGTCGGCGAACCAGATTGCGGTGACAATTACCGCCGGCTCAACCGGTGGCCGAGCCATCAGCGCTTACCAGTGGACCATTGATGGTGGCCTGACTTGGACAGCCTTCTCGACCACTAACCTTTCGCAAACCATCACCGGTTTGGTCAACGGCAATGCCTACAGCGTCAAGGTTCGTGCGCTCAATGCCGCCGGTGCAGGAACCGCTTCGAACACCGCGACCGCGACCCCAACTGGGCTAGCTTCGGCTCCGACCATCACCGGAATCGCTGGCGGCAACGGTCAGGTTGTTGTTTCGTTCACCGCGCCGTTAGACAACGGTGGCGCGACCATCACCAACTACGAATACAGCGTCAACGGTGGAACCAGCTTTACCGCTCTGGCAACCCCTTCTTCGATTAGCCCGATGACCATCACCGGTCTGACCAACGGCACTACTTATTCGATCAAGATTCGTGCGGTCACTTCGGCCGGCGTCGGTGCGGCTTCGACCGCGGTCAATGGCTACCCGCTAACCGCGCCTAGTGCACCGAGTGCGCTCAACGTAACCACTGCAAGCGGTTCGCTTTCGGTCGGTTTCACCGCGGGTGCCACCGGGGGAGCGACTCCGACCTACACCGCAACCGCAACCCCGGTTGGCGGCGGCAACGCAGTATCGGTTATCGGCAGCGGCTCGCCAATCTCAATCACCGGTCTGACCAACGGCACCGCCTACACCGTTTCGGTCATCGCAACTAACTCGGTCGGTTCGAGCTCCGCGCTCACCTCAGGCGCTACCTCTTATACGCCGAGCGGTGTGCCGAGCACGCCTCAGGTGACCAACATCGACACCACAGTGGCAACCCAGTTGAGCCTGACCTTCACCAGCACCAGCGTCGGTGTGAACACGGATGCCTGGGAATACAAGGTTCTACTGAACAACAACGTCAGCTGCTTGGCCGCTAACTATGTCACCCAGCCGGCTAATGCATTCGACGGCTTGTCATGGATTAGCGCTGGCACCGGAACCAACCTCGGTGGTTCATTCACCGCAACCGGCCTAACCACCGGCTCTTGCTACGACTTCATCATTCGCACTCACAACTCGAATGGTTACAGCGCGATTAGCCGTGCGTCTGGCATGCCTGTTGCAAATCCTGGTGCACCAACCAACCTGATTGTCACCCCTGGCAACGGTCAGGTCACCGTGTCATTCAGTGCTCCACTCGACAACGGTGGCGTGCCAATCAGCGACTACGAATACAAGCTGAACGGCGGCAGCTGGGTTTCTGCGGGAACCACCAGCCCGTTCACCATCACTGGTCTAACGAATGGCACTAGCTATGCGGTTGCCTTGCGCACCAAGACCGTCGATGCGACCCCGACCACTCGTTACAGCGTCGACTCAATCGCCGCCAACGGCATCCCAGCAACCGTTCCGGCGCAGGTCGTTTTCAACGGCAGCCAGGTAATCGGTGACGGTTTCATCGACTTCCCGATCTCTTCGGTTCCGGGCAACGGCGGTTCCTCAATCACCGGTTACCAGTACGCGACCTCAACCGACGGCACCACTTGGGGAGCCTGGACTAACGCGACCTGGACCTCGGGTCTAACCGTTCGCGTCGGCGGGCTAACCAACTCGACCAGTGGCGGCCTCTATTACAAGCTTCGCGCGGTAAATGCCCTCGGCGTCGGCGCAGCCTCTGCAGTAACTGGCAGTGCGCTTACCTCTGGAATCGCCCCAGCCACCCCGACAATCACCGCCGTGGCCCACGATGGTTCGGCGACCCTGACCTACACGCCGGGCGCAACCGGTGGCTTCACTCCGGTCACCATCCAATACAGCTTGGATGGAACGACCTGGGTAACCGTAACCTCTAACCCGTTGGTCATAACGGGTTTGACCAACGGCACCACCTATAACCTTCAGGTTCGTGCGACCAATGCTGCGGGCAGCTCGGTTGCGGCCACCGCTTCGGTTACCCCGACCGGTGCCGCCGGTGCACCGACCATCACCTCGGTTACCTCGGGCAGCACCACCGCGACCGTCAGCTTTACCGCCCCGACCAACACCGGTGGCGTTGGCGTGGTGATCAGTTCTTACGAGATCTCGATCAACGGCGGTCTCACCTGGTCGGCAGCGACCCTGGCCTCGGGCAACGTTAGCTCGGGAACCATCGCACTCACAGGTTTGACCAACGGCGCTGTTTATCCGGTGCAGTTGCGTGCCGTAAATGCGTTCGGCCCGGGTGCCGCCTCGACCAGTACCACTGCCACTCGCGCTCTGCCGATGGCAACCGTTCCGACCCCGCCGACTATCTACACCGCGGTAGCCGGTCGCAATCTAATCACCGTGACATTCTTCGCTCCCTTGGATGACGGTGGAGCGGCAATCAGCAGCGTTCAGTACACCCTGGATGGCACCACCTGGGTCACCGCGGCCTGGGATCAGGTTGCCGGAACCATCTTTGACATCAAGGGTCTAACCAATGGAACCACCTACACGGTTGCCATTCGCGTGGTGAACTCGGCCGGTGCCAGCGCCAGCTCAAACTCGGCAACTGCAACCCCTAGCGGAGTCGTCGCCGCGCTAGCGACAATCTCCGGTTACACCGCGGCTGCCGGCCAGGCGGCGCCAACCGCAACCGACTTTGCCGATGCCGGAATCACCAACCTTCCTACCGGGGCTAACCTGGCTGCGCTGAACAGCATCCTTGCCAGCCTGCCTTCGATGGTTCGCGACAGTGCAATCGAGATTCAGGCGATCGTCAACGCCTTCAATAAGTTGGTGTCACTAGCCGATGGAATCAATAACGTTGCGGTTGGCAACGCGGCCGAACTGAGCGTTTCTGAGTGGGCACTGCTCGGCCAGACCCTGACCACCGACCAAGCCAAGCTGGCCAACGACGTTGCCGACAGCACCTTCTTCACCGCGCTCGACACAGCTGCCGAGTTGGCTGCCTTGACCACCGCGGTCGGTCACGTGATTCCGCTGAGCTCATCGATTACGGTCGCAGATGCCGCAGCACTCGGATTGACCGCCATCAACTCGAGCAACATCGCATCGATGCAGGCACTCGTTGCCGCAGCCGGTTCGGTGGCAGCGGTTGACACCCAGGCCGAACTGATTGCGCTAGCCGCTCAGGCCGAAACCAACGCCCGCGCCGGTGCCGCACTTGCGATCATCAGCGCCTATGACACTGCTGGTGGTTCGACCACTCCTGCACCAACCGTTGCCGACTACGCGGCGGCCGGTGTGACTGGCGTGGATGCCGCCAACCTAGCCGCCATTAACCAGTTGATTGGCCCAGCTTCTTCAACCGCAACCGACACCGCGGCCGAGGTTCAGGCGTTCGTTGACGCCATCAACAAGGTTCGCGCCGCCGCCAACGGTTCTTCATCCGTGGCCGGCACGCTTATCGCCGCCGACTTCGCCGCACTCGGTTTGACCACCATCGACACCGCGGTTGAGCGCAGCCTGTTCAACCAGTTGATTGCCGGTGACGGATTCGCAGCGGTCGACACCATCGCGGAGCGCGCGACCTACGTGACCCTGATCGACAAACTTTTGGCTCTGGCGGCCTCGACTCCGCCGGCTTTACCGAACCCAACTCTGACCCTTGCCGACCTGACCGCGCTTGGAATCACAGGTGTTGACTCGAGCAACCTAGCCGCCGTGCTTACAGCTCTTGCCAACAGTGCAAACGACGGCACCGGCGTTGACACGATTGCCGAGATTCAGGCCATCGCTACCGCGGCGGCGGCCAGCCAGGCGGCGCTCAACACCATCTCGGGTTACACCGGAGCCACCGGCCAGACCGCTCCGACCGCAACCGACTATGCGACCGCGGGCGTCACCGGAGTCACTTCTTCTAACCTCGCCATGGTCAACGCATTCATCGCAGCCTTGCCTGCCGGTTCTCGCGACAGCGCCGCCGAGATTCAGGCGATTGTTGACTCGGTAAACCATCTAATCTCGCAGGCAAACGGTGTCGCCGATGGCGGAACCTTCGTGACCGCCACCGATCTAACCGCACTTGGCATCGCAACGACTAGCGGCACCGCCAACGCCGAGGTTGCCCTGTTCAACGCAATCATCGATGGCAAGGCAGTCACCACGGTCGACACCCTCGCCGAGGTTCAGGCGATCATGGCAGTGGTCAGCAAGATTACCGCGCAGGCCTCTGGTACGACCGGCATCAACATCTCGGTTGCCGACTTCACCGCCATCGGTCTAACCGGAGTCAACTCAACGAACCTCACCGCACTGATGAACCAGATTGCGGCCACCGCAGACAACGGCACCGGGGTCGACACCATCACCGAGCTCAACGCCTTGGTCACCGCAGCGAATGCGGTTGCGGTTCGCGATAACGCAATCGCCGCCATCGTCTCCTACACCGCGGCAAACGGGCAGACCGCGCCGACCACCAGCACCTACTCTGACGCCACCGTCACCGGAGTCAGCAGCCTGAACATCGACGCGATCAACTCGATCATCGCCTCGTTGCCTGGCACCGCAAAAGACACCGCCGCCGAGATTCAGGCCGTGGTCGACGCCTATGCGAAGATTGCAGCGCTAGCCGATGGAACCGCCGCGAACGGTTCGGCCTCGGCGCTAACCGGCGCAGAATTCGCCGCCCTAGGCCTTGGCATCATCGACACCCCGGTCGAGATTTCACTCATGAACGCATACTTGGATGCCTCTGCCGGCGCAGCCGTCGACACCGCATCCGAGCTGTCGGCACTGGCAACCGCGGTCAGCAAGCTTGCCGCCACCGCAGCCGTCACCCCACCGGCCGCAACGCCGACTCCTGGTCTAACCCTTGCCGATCTTGCCGCCCTAGGCATCAACGGTGCCACCGCCGATAACCTCGCGACCATCATCGCCTTCATCGCCAACTCGGCTAATGACGGCACCGGTGTCGACACCAAGGCCGAGCTTCAGGCGCTGGTCAACGCGGCCGCCGCCCAGGCAATCAAGGATGCGATGATCGCCCAAATCTCGCTCTACGACGGAACCCAGTCGGCACCGACCCGAAACAACTACGCCGATGCCGGCATTACCGGGGTTGACCTAACCAACCGCGACATCATCAACTCGATCGTTGCTCAGCTGGCTCCGGCTCAGACTGACAGTGCCGCAGAGCTTCAGGCGATCGTCACCGCCGCGAACAAGATCATCGCGCTTGCCGATGGCACCGCTGCAAATGGTTCGGCTTCGGCTCTGACTGCCACCGACACCGCGGCAATCGGCATCGGTGGCGTCGACAGCACCGCCGAATTGGCCTTGTTCAACGAAATCATCGATGGTTCACAGATCGGAACGGTTGACACGTACGCCGAACTCGCGGAGATTGCGCGCGTGGTTCAGGCAATCATGCTCACCGCTGCCGGTGGCACCCCGAACCCAGCGCTCACGGTTGCCGATTACGAGCTGCTTGGAATCACAGGCCTTGACTCGGCGAGCCTCAGCTTCATGGCCACCCAGATTGCCGCCACCGCAGACAACGGAACCGGTATTGACTCTCTAACCGAGCTTCAGACCATCGCAACCTCGTCGGCTTCACAGGCTGCCACCGCGGCAGCCCTCGCCCTGATTGCTGCCTACGACGGCACTAACCAGGCGCCGGTGCTGTCGACCTATTCAACCGCTGGCGTTACCGGAGTCACCTCTTCGAACCTGACCTTGGTCAACTCATACGTGGCGGGTCTAACCCCGGCTCAATCTGACACCGCGGCCGAGGTTCAGGCAACCGTTGACGCGTTGGCCAAGCTAACCGCTATCGCCGACGCGGCGCCTAACACCGGTGCTGCGCTCACCGCGGCCGACCTAACCGCTCTCGGCTTCAACAACCTAGGCAACAACGCCGCCAAGCTCTCGCTGCTCAACTCGATTCTCGACACTATGCCGTTGAGCTCGGTGAACACCCCTGGCGAGTTGGCAGCACTGGTTGACCTGGTCAACCGCATGGTCGGCACCGCCCTTGGTGAAACCGTGGTGCCGGGTCTAAGCGCGGCCGATTTCGGAGCCCTCGGCCTAAACGGTGTCACCGACACCCCTAACGGTGGAAACCTATCCGTGATTGTGGCCGCCATCGCCGGTTCTGGCGCCAACGGCACTGGTGTAGACACCTTCGCCGAGTTGAGTGCCGTGGTCGATGCAGCCGTGGCCGACTACAACCTGAGCCCATCGCTCAAGGCCATCATCGACTACGCCAACAGCAACCTGAACCCGATTCCGACCGTCATCGACTACAACGGCGCAGGCGCGACCATGGTTGATGCAGACACCTTGGATGCCGTCAACGTCATTGTTGACAGCCTCACCGGCGGTCAGGTTAGCTCGACCGCCAAGGTCTACCAGATCGTCTACGACCTATTCGTGGCCCTTGGCAAGATCGTGGCCTTCGTGCAAGACCCGAACAGCGTCTCGGCTCCGCCTAGCGTTCAGGACTACAGGGCCGCCGGTCTCGTAAACATTGACGCCAACAGCGCGACCGCCATGAACGCGGTTATCGCCGGTCTGACGGCAACCGACGTCGACTCGACTGCCAAGCTCGCCGCGTTGCTCCAGAAAATTCTGGCGGCAGCGGCTGCCCAGCAAAACACTCCGGTGGTTGACCAGGCTCCTTCGGCAATCACCAAGGTGGTCTTGAACACGACTAGCAGTGGCGCTCTGGTGTTGAAGTGGACCGGCGCACCTTCAGTTCAGATCAAGGTGATTTCTTCATCTGGCCAGACCCAGTCATACATTGCCAACCAGCAGAAGGCCGGCCAGATCATCGAAGGCCTCGAGGCCGGTCGCGCCTATGCCATCATCCTTGCCCCGGTTGGCAGCACCGACCCTAACTCTTCGCAAACCGTTGCCTACGCGGTGCCGGCGGCGACCCCGATCAAGACCGATGTCGTGGCTATTGGCCTCAACAAGGTGCAGTTGACTTGGGCTCAAGAGGGCTTCGCCAAGCTTTACAAGATTGTCGTGACTCCAAATAAGGGTGCCGTTCAGACCTTCACCACCGGCGAAACCAAGCTTGATCTTGCCGTGCTCGGTGGTCGCAAGTATGACGTCACCGTCACCGCCATCGGCGAGGGTGACGGAGCTTCACAGCCGGCCATGGTTGACCTGAACCCAACCGGTGCGGTCACCTCGGTGGTGGCCACCCCATTCGCCAAGAAGAAGCAGACCTTGGTCAGCTGGAAGCCGCTCGAGGTAAAGGCAAACGCCAAGTATGTGGTCAAGGTTGATGGCAAGGTCGTTTGCACCGGCAAGCTAACCTCTTGCGTCGTGCCTCGCGTGCTTGCGGCCAAGAACGACGTCGTGGTTTCGGTCGTCGGTGGCGCGGCAACTGCTGTCGACATCGAAGACAACAAGTTGGTCTACCAGACCGAGGTCACCTTCTTGCCAAACACCACCGTGCTTTCTGCCGGGGCAAGCGCCGCCATTAAGGCCAGCGCGGCAAAGCTCAAGAAGGCTGGTTACACCAAGGTGGTCGTCACCGGTCACGCCAACCCAGTAGACGGTGTGCCGATTGCGGTCTCTGACAAGCTCGCCAACCAGCGAGCCCTATTGATCGCGACCCAACTCAAGAAGCTCTTGCCTGGGGTTCGCGTGGTTGCCGTCGGCCGCAGCGTGTTCAGCCCTGCCAAGCCGGGTGCTGCCAACTCGCTCAGCAACATCCGTGCCGAGATTTACGGCACCAAATAAGCGCAGATTTTCTCCACAATTTGCACTGTTATCTTTTGGTGTCACTTTGATACCATTACGGTATGGCTATGACAGTGAGACTGACCCCAGAAATTG
>ERZ650308.587-NODE-587-length-19770-cov-5.134770_pt1 | contig 19770 bp, 39 predicted proteins | sample MGYA00376244_ERZ650308 | MGnify/ENA primary metagenome ERZ650308 (study PRJEB26733, sample SAMN07839295) | wastewater metagenome | biome: small river; feature: stream; material: water | place: USA: North Carolina | collected 2016-04-26 ... | reverse complement strand
TATCATGATTTACGTACTTTTAGCTTGGTTACTTCCATTTATTATCATACTGATTACACTATACATAGTAGAAGATGAAACTGCAACAGTTAGAGATGCTTTACTCCTAATAGGTATAGGGTTAGTACCGTTTTTTAACTGGTTTTTAATCTATCAGATTGTTGTTGACTTTGTAGAAAATAATGATAAAATTCAAGAATTTTTAAACAGAAAACTAAAATGACAAATTTAGAAAAATACGAAATGGTTAATGCATGTGAGACAGTTGAAGCTCTTGAAGCAGCAATACTTTCTCTCACAGACCCTGAAACAGGTCTCATACAGGGAAGAACCAGAACTTTTAACGGAGCTACAATGGCATCTGCAGTAAGAACTGTTGTAATGGGAACTGAACGTCCAAACATTCTTACAAGAGAATTTGGAATTAGACAACAAGCAATTTATTTAAAAGTTTTTAACAAATAATTATGATTTGGATTTTATTACTTTATGTTTTACCCTTCGTAGTAAGTGTTATACTGGGATACTATTCTACTAAAAAAGAAAATGGTACTAAAGGAGAGTATTTGAAGGGAGTATTAATAATGTTAATCCCTTTAATTAATATAGTAGTCGCAGTAATATTTACTGCCGAAGTAACACCAAAATTAAAAATAATTCAAGATATTAAAAAATACTTAAAACAACCGTTATGATTTGGATTTTATTATTTTACGTTTTACCTTTACTAATATCAATAGTAGGTGTTTATTTTTTAGTTAAAAGAGAAGGAGGAACAATAAAAGAATTTTTAGAACCACTTCCTTATTTATTAATTCCTTTATTTAATATTTTAGCTATAGTAGCAGGAATAATTGCTCTCATTATAGATTTTTTAGAAAACGATGAATCTTGGCAAAACTTTAAAAACAAAAAACTATGACACGTATAACAGTCATCTCAGATACACATACAAGACATGGATTGATTCCAATGTCAGATCTACCTGGAGGAGACATTCTCATCCACTCAGGAGACATTATGAACTCAGGATACAATAAAAATGATATCTTAGATTTCTGTACATGGTTTGGATCTTTAAAGCAATACGATGCTAAAATTTTCATAGCAGGTAATCATGATCGTATGTTTGAGAATCATCCTGAAGAAGTACAAGAGATGTTAAACAAATATCTCAATATTGACTATCTTCAAGACGAGCAATTAACATTGTATGGTGATGGTCCAAATGGAGATATGCCTGAAAATAATATTAGAATTTATGGTTCACCTTGGCAACCATGGTTTTATGATTGGGCTTTCAATGTAGAACGAAATTCATTAAAGCTATCAGGCAAGTGGGAAGCAATTCCTGACAATACCGACATCTTAGTTACTCATGGTCCAGCATTTGGAACTCTAGATACAGTAACAGGAAGAGAGTATGATAATTTAGGATGTGAATTATTGGCAGAAAGAATTGAGAGACTAAGACCAAAAATTCATATATGTGGACATATTCACTCAGGATATGGTTATGAGTTTAGAAACGGTACTCACTTCTTTAATGCTGCAGTATTAGATGAAAGGTATGAATACACTCAAAAGCCAATGACATTTGATTGGGATCATATCACAAATGAAATAAAATTTTTATAAAATAATTGAAGAAAGGTTTGGTATTCCGGATCTTTCTTCTTATATTTACATATAATTTAAAACACAAAGGTTATGTTTAGAAGAACTAGAATTAAGATTGCTAAAAAATTTAGACATCAATTAACTCAAGAAGACTTAAGAGGTTATAGAAACATTCTTAAATTGCTTTATCATCCTAAAGCAGAAACACCACTTAAAGATCCAGATGTTCCAAAATATTTTATTCAAGTACCTCCCCTACATCTTGATCTAATCATTGATACAGAGAAAGCAGAAATTGTAAATACAAAACAAATCTACCCTCTTAACCTTGATACAAAGGTAACAGAGCGTGCTGTACAAAAAATCAAAGAAGAAGTATCAAGACAAAGAGCTGATCTTGAAGACACAATCAGAGGAAAAAAAGATACAATATTAGATAAACTATATAATCAAATCAAATGGTAAAAACATTATTGACAGTAACGGTGAATGGAAATGAAATTGCATTTGTAAAAGATGCAGGACATTATTTCATTCATTGGGGAGAGCAAGGAAAGCCTAAAGCAGTAAAGAAAATAACAACTCCAACTGGAAGAAAACCTTCACAAAAATCCGCACATAAACAATTCCTAGAAGCAGTAGAAGCAACTAAAACCTTAAAATTCAGCAGACTATAATGGCAGCAGAAAGTAACACACCAGTAGACATTGAAATCTGGATTGAGAAAATAATCAATTCATGTGAGACATTAAAACATTGTATTAATGCTGATAGATTAACAAAACTCTATCTAAAAAGATTAGAAGAGGAAGGAATGCCTTACTATCAAACTAGGCACATTGAAAATAAATTTGAATTGGCTGCATATATTAAAAGAAATGACTTAAAAAGTAAGAAATGAATTCATTAGATAAACAATACATAGATTTACTTCAGACCATACTAGAGCATGGTGTTGATAAGAAAGATAGAACAGGTACAGGAACAAAATCAATCTTCGGTTATACCATCAGACATAACATGAAGGATGGTTTTCCTTTGCTTACAACTAAGAAAATGCCATTCAAGACAATTGTAACAGAACTTCTTTGGTTCTTAAGAGGTGATACAAATATTAAGTATTTGGTTAATAATAATTGTCATATCTGGGATGGTGATGCCTTTAAGAATTATGTAAACACCTACAAAGGAAACTTTCCAATGGGTATGGAAGAGTTTATTGAAACTATCAAAACAAATGATGAGTTTGCTGAGAAGTGGGGTGAGTTAGGTCCAATTTACGGTAAACAATGGAGAAATTGGAAAACATTCTTTACACAAAAAGAAGGTATAGACCAAATCCAAAACCTAATCAACGACCTTAAAACAAATCCAGACTCAAGACGATTAATGGTTAATGCTTGGAATGTTGGAGAATTAGACCAAATGGTACTTCCACCTTGCCATTATGGATTTCAAGTTTATACAAGAGAGTTGAGTCACGAAGAAAGGTATAATGAATATAATATTAAATTTAAAGATAGATGTACCGCAGATTGTTACACTAAAGAAGATTTTGACAGTAAAGGAATACCAACCAGAGCAATCTCTTTAATGTGGAATCAACGTTCAGTAGATACATTCTTAGGTTTACCATTCAACATTGCTTCTTATGGATTATTATTAATGATGTTAGCAGATGAAGTAAATATGGTTCCTGATCAATTGATTGGTAATTTAGGAGATGTTCATTTGTATTCAAATCATATTGAACAAGCAAAAGAACAAATACAAAGAGAAGGATTTGATTTACCAACAGTTCATGTTAGGGATGGAATATATTGTTCATCAATAGAAGATGTATTGTTATTTGATTATCAATCACATCCAGCAATTAAAGCACCTTTAAGTAATTAAGAATATGAATTTTATAATAGGTTTTAGTTTTGGAGTATTAGCCCAAATACTCACATTTGTACAACTACAAGGACAATTTAGATGGGAATGGTTTAAACAACATCCCGTAATTGTATCCTTAATGGGTATTCCAATTTCACTTTTATATATAGGATCAGTTAAGTATATGGTAGCTCATTTCGATGGACAGCTTTGGCCATCAAGATTAATGGGCTTTTCAATAGGAGCAATAGTGTTTAGCTACATGGCACATTTATGGTTTCAAGAACCATTTACTTTAAAGACAGGGGTATGTCTGTTCTTAGCTTTTTGTATAATGATGATTCAATTATTTTGGAAATGAAAAAATTAGAGACATGTCACCATTGTGGTGAAGTAAAAGAAGATTGCTACCACGGATTCATAGCATTAACAATTCCGCATCCTAAAATGGAAGCATTGATAGACAAATGGGGTAGGAATAATTGGTGGGAGAATTTAGAGAGAACAGATTTAACACAAAAGGAAACTGAGGAGTTAGATCGCATGTGTTCGTACGATCAAGCTCTAAATACGGTAGGTAGAGGAGTACAGTGTGATGATTGTGGAAGAAAAGAAGCAGAGTTATACGACAAGTATTATCCTAGAGTTGGATCTTAAAAAGATATTTCTTATATTTATTAATATACAACAATAGTGTCGTAGCACCACTTTAAAAACACACCTTATGGCAACATATTTTAAGAAGCCCTCTACAGAGAGAGCAGAACAATCGGTTATAATGGATAGAGTTCTAGAACAAAAAAAGAAAGAACTTACACCAGGGGATTTCAAAACCTATGCAAATCACACAACTCAGCAAGAACTACTTGAAGAAGCAGCTAGAAGAAATCTATTAGCAATTCCAGATCCAAAAAAACATCAAACAATTTCATTTATTAAATCCGGTATAAGAATACTTGGATACTTCCTACTGCCATTTAATCTTCTAATGGGAGCTGGAATATTAATTTTAAGTGAAATAGTTGGAATTTACGAAGAATTAGTTTAAATTAAAGTTATGAGAGAAGTAAACAACCACGTAAAGGAAGTGGTAGGAATATCTACTACAAAGAAATCAACTAAGCCTAAAAAGGTAGAAAAGGACTACACAAAAGCATTTGTATGGATTGCTCTAGGAGTAGCAACAGTAGTCATATGGTCAGTAATTTATAATTTAATATTTTAAAAAATGGGAAAATACCAATCAACAAAGTTATTCGATAACTACTCAGTAGCAATCAGACAATGGAAAGCACACCACTCACACTGTCAATTGCTTCACGGTTATGCATTAGAATTCAAAGTATGGTTTGAATCAATTGAGCCTTTAGAAGAAAATCAATTAGATGAAATGAACTGGATTATGGATTACGGCGGATTCAAATCATTACCAAAAGGAGGAGAGTCAGTTGACGAATTAAAGAAAACAGGAAACGGTTTAAAAGACTGGATGGACTATATGTGGGATCATACTCTATTAATCGAGAAAGACGATCCACAATTAGAAACATTCCAGTACATGCAAGAATTAGGATTATGTCATTTAAGAGTTATGGACAAAATTGGAGCTGAATCAGCTGCTAAAATGGTCTATGATAAATTCAATGATGTAATGTCTAGAACTGGAGGAGGAAGAGTAAAAGTAGTAAAAGTAGAATGCTGGGAAGCACCTAAAAATTCATCAATTTATATTGGATAATATGAGTAAGCCTATTTTTATAATTAAAATACCAAGAATACCAGAATTACATGATGTAGTTCGTAAACATATAAATGGAGAAAATGACTTAACAAAAGACTATCACGTACAAATAGTATCACATAGTAAGGATGATATTGAATTTGAATGTTTTAATTCTCCATATACTCCGGAAGAGTTTACAAGGTTGCAAGATTTGATAGATAAAATAAATAAAGAAAATGAAACAGCTGCTAATTAAGTTAATTCAATTTATATCTCATAAGATGGGATATGATGTAGCACTGGTAAAATATACACCAAGTGAAATAGACATGCAAGGGGATGTAAGACTTCTAAAATTTGTCGATACAATCAAGTACATGCAACATATTCGAAAAGTAAAAAACATAGAATAACAGGTGTGACAGTTGGTAACGGAAATCTACTACTATTTATAATAAAAGAGTATGGATTATCAAAAAATTTACAGCCAGCTAATACTAAAAGCTAAAGAAAGAAAGACAGTCGAAGGATATAAAGAGCTTCATCATATTATTCCTAAATGCGTAAAAGGAACAGATGATGCAAATAACCTAGTAGAACTGACAGCCAAAGAGCATTTTATAGCGCACCTACTTCTTACTGAGATTTATCCTAAGAGTCAAAAACTAAAGTATGCTCTATGGATGATGGCAAGTATGGAAGCTCCTAATCAAGATAGGTATAAAGTTTCTGCAAACATGTATAGGATTATAAAAGAGCAGATAGCAAAAAAAAGCATAGAGCATAAACAAAAAATCTCAGAAGGATTAAAAAGAGCCTACCAAGAAGGAAAAAGAGTTTCAAATGCAGGAAAGATAATGCCAAAGGAGTTTGGAGAAAAGATTTCTAAAGCAAAGAAAGGAATGGTAGGAACAAATAAAGGCATTCCAATGTCAGAGGAACAAAAGAGAAAAATATCAGAAACATTAAAAAATAGAAATAAAAATGGGATTAAAAAGAATTGAGGATTTTAATAAGACGCTTCCTATTATTGAACTATACACTGCAGTGCAGTCAGAGGGAAGTAGAGCGGGATATCCTACAGTAGTAATTCGCACCACTGGCTGTACTCACCGCTGCTGGTTCGGAGATGGAGGATGGTGTGATAGTTGGTATAGTTCTATTCATCCAGAAAAGGGAAGCTTCAATTTCCAAGACATTATCAACATGTATGATAAGAATCCTCACATCACAGAGATGATGCTAACAGGAGGATCACCAACAATGCATCCAGCATTAGTAAACGAATTAACACATTTTGCACATGAGAGAGGAATTTTTATCACTATGGAAACAGAGGGATCACATTTCTTGGAAACAGACTTTCCGATTAATTTACTTAGCATTTCTCCTAAGTTTTCCAATTCAGTCCCTAAAGTTGGCATTACAACACCTCAAGGAGACATTGTGGATGAGAAGATGATTAAACAGCATAACAAGCTAAGATTGAACTTTGAAGCAATGGCTAAGTCAATTGCTTACCATTCTGATTATCATTTAAAACCAGTGTGGGATGGAGAGGATCAAAATACTTTAGGAGAGATTATGGGACTGATAAAAGTCTTAGATATACCTCAAGAAAAAGTTTGGTTCATGCCAGCTGGAGATTCAAGAGAAGCTTTATTCAAATCATATCCAAAAATGTTTGATTGGGTTAGAGATAATGGCTATAGGTTAACTTGGAGACCTCATATTATTGCATTCGAAGATAAAAGAGAAGTATAACATGGCAGTACAAAAAGCAACAGATTTTGAAACATTAAGAGTGCTTCATACTTTATGGAAAAGTAAGCACCTTGCAGCAGCAGAAGTGAGAAGACTCATAAAAGAAGAATTTGATCTAGATTTAACAATTCTAGCAAATGGTGAAATAGCTGCACAATCACCAGACGGAAAAACTAAATATTCAATTAAGTAAACAAAAAAACAGAAGTTATGACATTAAAAGATTTAATCGATTTAGCAGGAGACAGAGAATTATCAAAAGCATATCCAAAAGCAGATGGTCTTTACATCTGGGATTATAAATTACAGTATGATGCTAATAATGAGTTTGAACAACAACTAGTACTTATACCAAGTAACTCAGGTAAGACAGGGTTTAAAGACAAAGTATCTATCGAAGAATTGGTAAACTACGTATTGGAAGAAACAGATCCACAAGTATCAGGAGATGAAATTATCTCACAACTGAAAATTGTAGACGTAGAAGGAATTACAATTGCAAAAGTATAGTACATATGGCACTAAAAATGGGAAATAAGATATACCTAAGCTGGGACGATATTGATACCCTGGTAGAAGATCTATGTAAGGTAATTGCATCTTCAGGAAAACAAATTAAATATATAACAGGGGTTCAAAGAGGTGGATATATTCCAGCAGTAATGATCTCACATAAATTAGATATACCTTACACAAGTAGAATTAATAAGGATACTTTGGTAGTGGATGATATTTGTGATACAGGAGAGACATTAAAAAAGAGTATAGCACCCTATACTGCAACACTTCATTATAAACCATCAGCAATATTCACTCCAGACTTTTACGCAAAGGAAACAGGGCCGGAATGGATTGTTTACCCTTGGGAGAGAAAAGACTCAGAAGCTATTCAAGATTATTTAAAAAAAGAGTTGTAGGATAGAATAAAAAATGTTATATTAAATAAAACGGAGTCGTAGAACCTCCATAAAAACAATCTTATATGTCAAATAAAAAATTTATAGACGGTACAGAATTAGTACAAGCCGGATTTGCTAACGGAATCTCAACACAATTGGCAAAAAAACAATTAATAGAAGGTCCAGAAGCAAGATTAACAGAAGTAGAAAAGCAACACATTATTGAAGATGCAGCAGAAGCTTTCGGACAGTTTTTAACAGCCTTAGGATGTGATTGGAAGAATGATCCAAACTCCTCAGATACTCCAAAGAGAGTTGCAAAAGCATATGTAAATGATTTATGGGCAGGTCGATTTGAACCAATGACTAAGATCACAGCATTCCCTTCTGATGGGTATGACGGAATAGTATTCGAAGGAAACATTCCAATCACCTCAATGTGTTCTCATCACCACCAAACAATTACAGGAAGAGTTCATATCGGATATGTTCCTTCAGCAGATGGAAAAGTAGTTGGTCTTTCTAAATTGAATCGAATTGTAGAGCAGTTTGCTCGTAGAGGAGCTATTCAAGAGCAATTAACAGTAGCTATTCACAATGCAGTAGATAAGATTTGTGAGGGTAATCTAGGAGTAGCAGTTATGATTGAAGCAGGACATAATTGTGTAAGCTGTAGAGGAATTAAGCATCAAGGTGCTTCAATGAAGACAGCAAAATTAACAGGATGTTTCTTAGATGAAGCATCAGCAAGAGCAGAATTTTACGAATTTGTAAAAGGATATAGTTGTAAATAAAAAACAAACAGTATGAATTATTGGCAAGTAACCGTGCAATTGGAGCATGAGAACGACAGAGGTCGTATCCAAAGAGTAAAAGAATTGTACTTAGTAGATGCAGTTTCGGCTACAGAAGCAGAAGCAAAAATCTATAAAGAATTTGACGGAGAATCAAACTTCTCAGTAGTAGGAGTTAATCAATCTAAGATTCTAAAAGTAATTGAAGAATAAAAAAAGTTGCCTCTTCGGAGGCAATTTCTTATATTAAATAAAAAGTAAAAGTTATGATAACAGATCCAAAAGTACCTTTTATTGATGAGGTAGAAGAATTTAATGCCGTAATGGGCAAACCTAATAACTATGAACCAACAGTACCAGAGAGAAAAGAGTGGGAGTTCGTATACAATTTCATCCTTGAAGAACTTGAAGAATATAGAGAAGCTTGCGAAAGAGGAGACATCGTTGAGGTTCTGGACGCTCTTTGCGATATTACTTATGTTGCCACTGGGAACGGTACTATGCTACATGGCCTTAAGGATAAGATATGGCCAGCCTATCAAGAGGTTCAAGCGTCAAATTTATCTAAAGCTTGTCAAACAGAAGAAGAAGCTAAAGCAACTGTCATTCAAAGATCGAGTGAACAAGGTGAGGAGTGTCATTACGAAAAAGTTGGAGACTATTTTGTTGTTTATAGAACAAGAGATAGAAAAGTAATGAAGAATGTAAATTACTTCCGTCCTAATTTAAAACAGTTCTTTACTGATAAAGAAATCCAGAAGTCACATTTGAAACAATTAACAGGAGAGTAATGCAAGAGGTAATAGATTACGTAGAAAAAAACAAAGTCTTTATTGAAGATTTAAAGACTGAGATGATACCTTTAACAGTTGTATACAGAGCACTTGAGATGTCTATGAACAATCAGATAACTCAAGTTATGGAGACACTAGAATCATCTATGGGAGGATTGATAGGAGATTTAAAAAATATAACAACAGAGGATAATGATTAAAATAGCTCATGTTTAGATTAAAGTAGCCTATTTATAATAAAAGAAGATGAATTATAAATGGCATTACGATAGGTTAATCGAAACAAGAAAAGCACTCTGTAGATCAAGAAAAGACGGTAACTACTACGAAATACACCACATAATTCCTAGATGCAAAGGAGGTAATGACTCTGAAGAGAATTTAATATACTTAACAGCAAGAGAACATTTCTTAGCACACTGGCTATTATGGAGAATTTATAGAGATAGGCAAACTGCCTTAGCATTTAACGCTATGTTGAGAATAGGAAGAGGTCAAAAGAGAGTAACTTCTTCAAGAAGTTTTCAAGAAGCTAGAGAAGCTGCTTCCTTTGCTCAAAAAGGAAAAAAATTACGACAAGAAACTGTTGATAAGATATCAAAGAATAATGCAAGAACAGGTAAGCCGAACTGGAATTCTGGAAAGACATTTAATAAAAAGAAAGTACAATGTACAAAATGCGGAGAATATTCCTCTGCAGACCATAACAGAAGATGGCATGAAGATAACTGCCAGCTTGAAGAATTTAGACACTTATTAAAGATGTATTCTAGAAAAGAAATTTGTATATTAAAAAGTATAAGTAATGTGAAACTCCAATATTGGGTTAATAAAATAAAAAATTATGATAAAAATAGGACATGAGGCACCGAAAAGTATATTTGATCAAGTACAGGCAGTTACAGACTATGACTACGCACTGGTGCACTTATTTGAAGAAGATCCAGAATACTTACATTTATTTGAAGATGCTTTAGCAAAAGGAAGAGAGGTAATCCTTGACAATTCTATCTTTGAATTAGAAGAAGCTTTTGATGCACAGAAGTTTGCCGAATGGGTTCAATACCTAAGACCAACCTGGTATATAGTTCCAGATGCTTTAGAGGATGCTAAAAAGACTTGCAGTCAAATGGCAGAATGGAATATGAAATATAAAAATCTTCCAGGAAAGAAGATAGGAGTTGTTCAAGGAAAAACGTATGAGCAAATTAAATCTTGTTATGAGTATATGGATAAGATGGCAGGAGTAGATATGATTGCAATCTCTTTCGACTATTCGTATTATACCAGTATAATTTCACACCCTAACAAGTATGTTAGTTGGATGCTAGGAAGGGTTAAGCTACTGGGAGATTTATTAAGAGACGGTGTAATTAATCAAGATAAGCCTCACCACTTGTTAGGATGTGGATTGCCTCAAGAATTCGCTTTTTATTCAAACTATAAATGGATATATTCTCTAGATACTTCCAATCCAGTTGTACATGGAATTAAAGGAGTACCTTATAGAGAAGATGGATTATGGTACAAAGAATCTCAAAAACTATTTGAAATGATCAATTACGTACCGGAAGATATAAACCTTATCCTGCACAATATTCATAAATTCAGATGGTTTGCAAATGGAAAGAAAGTATAAAATAAACGACACAGTAACATTCATTCATGGAAAAGAAGAGGTACAGGGCGTTGTTTTTGGAATACCTAATCTTTCGGATTACTACAGTATTAGAGTTGGTTCAAGTTTTCATTTAATTTCTGAAAAAGATATAAAAAATGGCAGTGAGAAAATATAAAGTAGGAGATAAAGTTAAGTTTGTCTTTATAGGAGAAGAAAGAACAGGAGTTATTATCGATTATAGTGACCTAGATCGATACGGAAATAAAAGAAGTAGGTATACGATAGAAGACGGATGTTATAAATATCCTGTACCATTTGAAAATATTATACAGAAAATATCATGACACGTAGACCTTGGATAGCATTTTTTAGTCAAACAGGATCAGAGATAGTAGAAGTATCAAAACTACTAGGAAGATGGCCTGATATGATAGTAACAAACGAAAGACCAGAACATCTTAGAAAGATTCATCCGGCTTTAGAATCAAGACATTTAGTCTTTGTAGAAAATAAACCTACAGAAGAAGAATTGTCGATGATATTAAGTGGGTATGCAAATCCCTTAGTAACTTTACATGGATGGTTGAGAATTATGCCTCCATATATTTGTAATCGATTTGAAATTTATAACGGACATCCAGGACTTATAACTGAATATCCAGAACTAAAAGGAAAAGATCCTCAGCAAAAAGCTTTTGATTTAGGATTAGACTTTTCAGGATGTGTTATTCATAAAGTAACGGAAGGAGTTGATGAAGGAGAGGTACTTCGTAGTAGAAAAGTTTCTATAAAAGGGTTGGAAATCGGGGAAGTATTTCATATATTACATAGTATATCAATAAGTCTTTGGGTAGACTTCTTAAAAAATTAGTTATGAAAAGAATAGCATTAGTAGGAGCATCATCAGTAGGAAAGACTACTGTGTATGAATTATTAAAAGATAGACTTCCAGAGTTTAACTTTATAAACGAATCAACAAGAACAGTTGGTAAATATGGATTTCCTATTAACGAAGATGGAACTTCTGAAACACAGCTTGCCATATCTTCTTTCCATTTAGAAGCTTTACTACAGCCAGGAGATGTAATACTTGATAGATGTTATTTAGATCTTGTAGTGTATTCTACTTATATGGAAAATATTTCTGATAGTACATACAACTACATCTTAGATACTTGGATGAGAGTTAAAGATCAATATACACATTTTATTTATTTCCCTATTGAATTTGCTTCTGTAGATGATGGAGTAAGAAGTGTTAACGAGGGATGGAGAGATGCAATCGATAAGCAATTTGAGAATAACTTAAAAGCAATTAAAGCATTAGGAGGAGATTACTTAACAGTATCAGGAAGTCCTAAACAAAGAGTTGAACAAATATTAAACTATATAAAATAAGATGGCAGAATTAAATCAAGAAGAAGTAGTAAAAATTGCCGGGAAGCATCTTGGTAAGGTAGGAGGAGAAGGGTATAAAGATACTTATGATCCAGAACTATTAGTAGAGATTCCTCGTTACTTAAACAGAGAAGCATACGGAATAGACGATAACAACTTACCATTTGTTGGAGGAGATGTTTGGAATGCATACGAAGTATCAGCAATCACTACAAAAGGATTACCAGTAGTAGGAATGTTAAAAATCTACTACCCAGCAGATTCAAAACTTCACGTAGAATCTAAATCTATCAAATTGTATTTGAATTCATTCAATATGACTCAAATGGGAGATACAGCAGCAGAATGTATTGCAATTTTAAAAGATAGAGTAAGAAGAGATTTATCTGAGAAGCTACAAACAAAAGTAGATGTAGAGATGTTTACCTCAGACTTTGGACCAGCATATGCATTTAAAGGATATGCACAATTGGATCAAATGGTTGATTTAGATAAAATCGAATTTACTTCTTATCATTCAGATGCTACACAATTAGAGACAGACGAAGTAGATGAAGATTTTGAAATAGGAGAAATAAAAGTACAATCAAATCTTTTGAGATCAAATTGTAGAGTAACAAATCAACCAGACTGGGGTGATGTATTTATTCACATTAAACCTAAAGCAGGAGTTGTTCCTAATTTAGAATCATTAGCAAAGTATATTGTAAGTCACAGACAAGTAAGTCACTTCCATGAAGAGATTTGTGAAATGGTTTACATGCACTTAAAAGAAGCTTACAATCCAGAAGAATTAATGGTAGCTTGTCTTTACACTCGTAGAGGAGGATTAGATATTAATCCAGTGAGAGCTTCACATAAGGAATTAATTCCAAGCTTCTTTGCAGATGTAAAATGTAGAATGGAAAAAACATTACGTCAATAATGGAAGCAAATTCAAGACAAGAAGAAGTACTTGAATTGATTGCAAGGAGAGTACCACCAGGTGATAACTGGAAAGGAGAGTGGCCATCGGCACCTTTACATACAATTGAAGGATTAGTACCAACACTAACAGCTTATATGAGAGCGACAGAGTTTAAAGGAGCTTATAGACTAGAACCTTTAAAAGGAGAATTATATGCTATAAGAACTCAGACAGTTACTTGGACACCTCCACCACCAGAAAAATTTGATCTTTACGGGGAATTTTAATAAAAAAGAGTTGCTTAATTGCAGCTCTTTTCTTATCTTTATAGAACAGTAATAAAGGTTATATATGAGCGCATATTTAGAGTCTTACGCAGAATTAGAAAAACAAAAAGTAAACAGGTTATTAGAGGATTGTCCAGAAGAGTTTAACTTATTTTATAATAAGTTTTCTAAAGCACAAATAGATTTTTTACTAGAACAAGGAATACTTTCAGCTGCAACAATTTGGGAGAAAGTAATAGAGTGGAGTGGTAGAGAGAGACATGAAACAGGAATCGGAGCTGATTTTCAAGACGGAACAGATGCTAAAAACTGTTCTATATACGAATGGAAAGATCCTAAATTCTCTGCAAAGAGACAAGAGAAGTACTTTAGAGATAGAGCTACAGCGACAATCTCAGGAGTAAGAAAGCAAGGAGATCTTCTAGTATCGGTGTATAATAGGTGGCATGATACGTACGACTACTATCAAATTCCTCAAGAAGAAATTAGTAACGGAACTATAAATATTGAGTACAATTTTATAACAAAAGAAGTTTCTTCTAAATGGAGTAAATTTAAAACAGAATTAAGTAACATTTTATGCAAATAGAAAAAAAGTACTACCTTGTAGATTCAATAGAAACAGTTAATCTACTTTTAGAACATATTAACCAATCAGAAGTTATCGCATACGATACTGAGACAAACAGTCTTAACCCTAGAAAAGGAGCTATTGTAGGTTGGTCAGTATCTGGAGATGAAGGTATAGGATTTTATCTTCCTACTCAGAAATGGAATACTCAAACTCAGCAATTGGAAGAATGTCTAATTGGAGGAAAAGGAGCACATGCAATAACAAAGAAGCTTTTAAGTATGTTAGTAGGAAAAAAACTAGTCATGCACAATGCTTCCTTCGACTGCCGATTTACAAAAAATTATTACGGAGTAGATTTACTTTCAAGTCTTTGGGTTGATACAGCTTTACTTGTACATACAGTACAGGAAGAAGGAGCTGGAATGGGAGTATTTGGATTGAAGCCATTGGCAATCTCTATTCAAGAACATATTGGATTGAATGTAGAAGAAGCTGCTAACAAGGAACAGATTGAACTAAAAGAAAATATTAAAAAGAACGGAGGATCAGTTACAAAAGATAACTTTGAGATTTATAAAGCAGATATGGAAATCTTAGGGAAGTATGCTGCTGCCGATACTGACTTAACTTTAAGAATTTGTAATCACTTTCTAAAAGTATTAGAACAGGAAGGATTAGAAGATTTCTTCTTCGAACAAGAGGTAATGCCTTTGTATAGAGAGGTTACAATTCCTATGGAAGAATTAGGAGTTGATTTAGATTTACCTTTACTAAATAAAATAAAAGATGAGATTACAGCTGACTTAGAAAAAAATAAGAACATTGTAATCAAAAGTATTCTAGCTATTCCAGAAGCAAGAGAGTGGGTTGTCGATACAGCTCTATCAAACTTCCCTCCTTCTCATAAAGGAAACTGGGCACAGAACTTAATCACCCTACACGCTCTTCCTTTACCTAGAAGTGAGAAGACTGGAAAGTATTCTCTAACAAAGAAAGATGTAGAAGCTTTGGACGATAGTAACATAAAAGAGTTTTTACTAACAGGAGATTTAGCTCTACTTGATGAAATGGAAGTTGTTAAGATTTCTATGTCAATGTGGAAGGAAGAGAATGAAGGAGAGTATTTGAATATTCAATCTAAAAAACACTTAGGTGAGATTGCATTCAAGTATATGGGAATAAAAGCTCTTACTCAGACTAAAAAAGGTCAAGATCAATTTGATATGGATATGTTAGAGGAGCTTTCAAAAACACATGCCTGGGCTGAAAATCTACGTATCTACAATAAGCTTTTGAAAATTAAATCAACTTATATAGATAGATTTATTGACGGGGAGGAAGACGGTAAATACTACTTCTACTTCAAGCAAAACGGTACAGTATCGGGAAGATATGGTTCAGATGCTCAGCAATTACCAAAACCAAAAGAGGATGGAGAGGATGCAGAAATAATCGTATACTATACAAATATGGTTAGAGCATTCCTTATATCAGGTCCAGGTAGAAAGATTATCGATGCCGATTACGAATCACTAGAACCTCACTGCTTTGCCTCAGTAGCTGGAGATATTGCTCTTCAAGAGATCTTTAACAATGGATGGGATTTCTATTCTACTGTTGCAATTAGAACTGAGAAATTAAATGAAGATAGAAATAGATTCCCTGACGGAGTATCGCCAGATAAAAAAGCTCCTAACTATTTGAAGAACTTAGATGCACCTGCTAGAAATAAAGCTAAAGCTTATTCACTAGGAATTGCATACGGTATGGAGGCTTATGCATTGGCAAAGACTTTGGATATTAACCAGAAGGATGCAGAGAAACTTGTAGAGGGGTATTTAGATGGATTCCCTCAACTAAAAGAGTGGAGAGTAAGATCTAGAGAGCAAGTAAAGAAACATGGCTTTATTCAAAATAAAGTAGGACGTATCCGTCACTTACCTAAAGTAAAAAGAATCTTTGAGAAGTATGGAGATCAAGTAATGGATTGGAGATTTAGAAAAGATTTAGAGACAAGATACGGAAAGGATGCTGTAATGCAAATGTATAGAGATTATCGAAATGGATTGAATAACTGCTTAAACTACCAGTTACAATCTCTAGCGGCAGCGGTTGTGAATAGGGCTGCTATTCAAATCAATAGAAAGCTAAACGAGTTAGGAGTAGACGGTAGAGTGCAAGCACAGGTTCATGACCAGTTAATCATAAATGTACCGGAGGATAAAGCAAAAGAACTAGCTCCTATCATTCAAGAGATAATGGAAAATACAACCAAGCTTGAAGGGGTAACTCTAAAAGCACCACCAGAAATTTCATTAAACTGGAGAGATGGACATTAATTTGTCCATCTTGCCTATTTATATATAAAAATAGAAATACACTATGAGACCATCTAATAATACAGCAGTATTTTTCTCAGGAAGTTTTAACTTCACAGCAAACAATTATAGAGGATTTATAGCAACACAGACTACAGTTGTTGATTCAATTGCATGGGGAGTGAGCGGGAGTAGTTTAACTACTTTAAATCCTAAGATGACTGTAGCAGCAGGAACAGAAGTACCAGTTTTCTTTAACAGTATTTATGCAACAGGTTCAATAGTAGCTTATAAATAAAGACAAAAATAAAAGATCGACTCTAGGGCGAGTTAGTTACGTTAAAATAATTTATTAACCGAGTAGCTTAGGCACTCACAAAATGTAAATCAATATGAGTACAGAATTCAATGAATGGGATATTTTATTCCACAATTTCTTTCATCCAACTAGCGGATTCTTATCTGCTTCAACTACAAAACAACCACACCCTTTAAACATCTACTACGACGAAACAGGCCTTCACTTTGAAGTAGCATGTACTGGTCTTACTAAAGATGATGTAAAAGTAGATATCGAAGACGATATCTTAAAAATCAGTTACGAAAAACCTGAAGAAAGCAAAGTATTACATCCAGGAACAATTGTAAATGGTCTAGCAAAAAGATCATTTAATCTAGGTTATAAAATTTCAAGTAAGTATGATTTAAGTAAAGCTGATGGTAAACTAGAAAATGGTTTACTAACAATCTTTATTCCTATTACTGAAAAAGCAAAACCAAAAAGTATTAAAATAAAATAATACTCTGCCCTAGAGTTGTTTCTTTGAATTTTATTTTATATATTATTAAATAATCAAAACAAAAATAGTTTTATGAGTAAAAAGTTATCGCCACAGAACGATAGAGTTCTTATTAAACCAATCCAAGCAGGAGAAGAAATGTACGGGAATATTATCATTCCAGACATGGGAAAGGAAAAGCCTGAAATGGGAGAGGTAATTGCCGTAGGTCCAGGAAGAATGTCAGAATTTGGAAGCTTTATTCCAGTAAGGGCTAACGTAGGAGATGTTGTACTGATTCCTAAAATAGGATCACTTCGAATTGACTTTGAAGGAGAAGAATACTTTATCACACCAGACAGAGAAATTTTAGCAACCGTACAAGAATCAGAAAATTAATTATGGAAAAGAAAATAAGTTTTTCAAAAGAAGGTAGAGAGCAATTACTAGCAGGAGTAGATAAATTAGCAGATGCAGTAGTAGCTACTTTAGGTCCATCAGGACGAAATGTTATCATTGAACAGTCTATGGGTAATCCTATCTCAACAAAAGATGGAGTTACTGTAGCAAAAGCAGTAGAGTTAGAAGATACTGTTGAGAATATTGGAGCACAATTAGTAAAGCAAGTTTCAATTAAGACAGGAGATCAAGCCGGAGACGGTACGACAACTTCTACATTACTTGCAAGAGAAATCTACAAACAAGGATTAGCTGAATTAGAAAACTCTAATGCAGTAGAAATCAAAAGAGGTATTGACAAAGCAGTTAGTGCAGTTGTATCTTACCTAAGAAAAGATTTAGCAGAAGATGTAAAAGAAGAAATTCAAATCGAACAAGTAGCAACAATCTCAGGTAACAATGATCCAGAGGTAGGTAAGTTAATTGCCACAGCAATGGACAAAGTTGGAAGAGATGGAGTAGTTACTATCGAGGAGAGTAAAACAGGAGAGACATATCTTGAAACAGTAGAGGGTATGCAATTCAATAGAGGATACAAATCTCCATATTTTGTTACAGATAACAGTACAATGACTTCAGTATTGGATAATCCTCTAATTCTTATTACAGATAAAAGAATCCAGCACATTAAAGAAATGCTTCCATTGTTGGAATCAGTATCACAACAAAACAAATCATTATTAATCATCTCAGACGACTTAGATGGAGAGGCTCTTTCAACACTTGTTGTAAATAAAATGAGAGGTATCTTAAAAGTTGTTGCAGTTAAAGCTCCTGAATTTGGAGATAGAAAGAAAGCAATGCTAGAAGATATTGCAGCTCTAACTGGAGGTACAGTAGTATCAGATGAAAAAGGAATGAAACTAGATAGATTCAATCCAGAATGGTTTGGTAATGCTAGAAAAGTTACTGTAGGAAAAGATACTACGACCATTGTCGATGGAAAAGGTTCTGAAGAAGCAATCTCAAAAAGATTAGAAGAATTAAAAGAACAAATCGATAATACAGTTTCACCTTACGAGAAAGAGATCTTACAGGACAGATTAGCAAAACTTATTGGAGGAGTAGCTATGATTCATGTTGGAGGTCATACTGAGGTTGAGATGAAAGAAAAGAAAGATAGAGTTGATGATGCATTACATGCAACAAAAGCAGCTTTAGAAGAAGGTATTCTACCTGGAGGAGGAATTGCTCTATTAAACGCATCACAGCATCTATCAAACATTTTAGAAGGAGACATTACTTCTCATCCAGATCAGGAAAAAGGTATTGATATCGTAAGGAGAGCAATCAGAAAGCCATTTGAACAAATACTATTGAATGCAGGATGGAAAAAAGAAGATATTGATAAGCAGGCAGAGATATTAATATTAGGGGATGACAACTGGTTAGGATATAATCCAAGAACAGAGAAAGTAGTTGACATGTTCAAGGAAGGTATTATTGATCCAATGAAAGTAACAAGATTGGCTTTAGAAAATGCAGCATCAGTAGCAGGAACAATGCTTACAACAGAATGTATTGTAAGTAATATTAAAAACAAAGATGAACAAGGAGCAGGAGTAGATCCTAGTATGTTCATGTAATATTAATCTAAATTTAAACAAAATGAACAAACAAGAGTTATTTGAAAAGATTAACGGGTTGTATGAAGAATTCGTTGCACAACACAACGGTACAACTAAAAAATCACAAGCCAATGCTCGTAAAGCAATTGGAGAGGTTAAGAAATTAATCACAGAGTACAGAAAAGCTTCGACAGAAGAGTCAAAAGCAAAATAAGGATACCGGCAGGGGGGGAGGGGGCGCTTCTCTCTCCTCACCGAAGGTGCCACGCGCAAATTTTTATTAACACCCACCCTCCGGAGTGGGACTAAAACAGTTTTATTATGAGTGGATTTGACATTGTCCTATTAATTTTAAGTGTTATTATTATAGCAGCATTAATTGGGATG